>Ga0214480_100185_pt1 | contig 30222 bp, 28 predicted proteins | sample M1_20Mar14CPVII9_3_FD_165042 | JGI IMG/M metagenome (GOLD analysis project Ga0214480, IMG submission 165042) | Marine eukaryotic communities from Monterey Bay, California, United States - M1_20Mar14CPVII9sort6BwellE17 | ecosystem: Environmental > Aquatic > Marine > Unclassified | place: USA... | reverse complement strand
GATACGGTGGTAGTTTCGGCATGTAGTATGAATGCCGTACGTAATGCATTGTTATTTGATGCTAGTAGATGTGCTAATCCCTCTAATTTTGATGATGTAGGCTTGGTAGATTCAGCTAAAGAAGAGGAAGCGATATCGTCATTACCACCATCAACATCATTCAACTCGTTATAGCAATCATTCAACTCATCTCGTTGACCTCCCTCAATTTCAAACTCAACCTCCTCTTCTGAAATTGCATTGCAATTCTGCGAATGACCTTGCTTACTATTATTACTGCCAAACAAGACATGTTCACGCCATAATTCAATACTAAGCAAGGTACTAACCAAGCATTCAATCTTTGTTGTATCATCTAGGAATGCTTGTACTATATACTCTTCTTCTTCTACGCCATTTAATGCTGATGAGTTGTTATTACTGTTTGATAATGTTGAAAGAATGTCACCTAGCCCTGGCGTTGCAACCACTCCATTACTATTAATACCACCACTACCATTTATATTAACAGTACTACTTTGCAGCGTACCAATAAATCTAGCAGACAAATGTGCTTGTATTGATAACTTTTCGAGATTGATACAATAACTTGTCATAAATTTAGAAGTGCCAACCTGTGTTGGTGATGTTAGTGCATAGATTGATTGGAGGAGTGTTGATGTTTCAAATCCTGGTGATACTATTGTTGATATTGTTGTCATGTTAATGTTGTTGTTATAGTTTGTGGTGGATGTGGTGGCGGTGGATGAGTTGGCGGTATGATCATTGTGCAATGATGATGTCATTTTTTTTAGTTTTCCTCGAGGTGCTTGAGAAATGATAAAGTGCAAACCAAGGCGTTAGATATGTCGCCGCTAAACATACGTATTCTAGACAAGGTTTAGAACGATTATATGCAAATAAATGCAGTGGATAATTGTCAATGCTAGAGAATTATTGCTATTGAAGTCGGCGTCCGCCAAGCACAGAAAATGTATAAATCATTGGTATCCTAAACAGAGTTTTCTAAGTAAATTATATGAAAACTGACCGCTTATTCAACATGTTAATACTAATACACACTATTGTAGAGGTATCGCTTCACAGTTTAGTAGTGACGAAGTTATTATCAATATTAGCATATATAGTATTAGTACTTTGTCTATTTTATACGGAAGGCGGTGGCGTATTAGACGCACGACTTATTTTGATAAACATTAAACACGCAGCACATTTTTTTTGCAAGTTGGTGCACCTTTGACAGACCTTTGACCTTCGTTATAATTATTGAGTTATTTGGTATACAATTATCTCACGTGAACAGGGTATTAGTATTATACCGGGTTGATAAACAAACATATAATTGTGGTAGTATATGGTGGATTGTTTGATGCGAGGTAAAGACGAGAATAAGAACCAAACACATCACCCAAAATTATGTCAACTAATATAACTAATATAACATGTGCCAATTGTGGCGAGGGAGAAGAATCCAGTATCAATCTCAAATCATGTGCGGCATGTAAGATGGTTAAATATTGCAGTAGGGAATGTCAAATTGCTCACCGGCCTCAACATAAGAAGGAATGTAAGAAGAGGGCCGCTGAGCTACATGATGAATTATTGTTCAAACAACCGCTGCATGAAGATTGTCCTATATGCTTTCTACGAATGCCATCTCTGGGTTCAGCTAAGGCATATTATTCATGCTGTGGAAAAGTTATATGTTGTGGATGTATCGATGCGGCTAAGGCAAGAAATGGAGGTTACCACGGACTGTGTCCCTTTTGTAGAACTCCAGCACCAGCCTCCGAAGAGGAGATGGTCAAAAGAAATAAGAAACGCATGGAGTTAAACGATGCCACGGCAATCTATAATATCGGAAGTTTCTATTTTGATGGGGAGCATGGATTACCTCGAAACACGGCCAAGGCGTTAGAACTATGGCACCAGGCAACAGAGCTTGGACATGCTGAATCATATCACAATATTGGTATTGCTTACGATGACGGAGATGGCGTTGAAATAGACGAAGAAAAGGCCAAACATTACTATGGATTAGCAGCTATGAGAGGACGCATATTTGCAAGGCACAATATCGGCTTTGTGGAGTATAAAGCAGGCAATATGCATAGGGCCCTAAAACATTTTATGATTGCAACTACAGGAGGAAGTAAGAAATCATTAGAAACTATCAAACAGTTTTACTTGAATGGATATGCAACAAAAGACGACTATGCGAAAGCATTGAGGTTATATCAAGCATATGTAGATGAGGTCAAGAGTGAGCAGAGGGACAAAGCTGCCGCATTTGATAATGACAAGTATTATTAGGTAGGATAATGAGAATAAGCTGGGTGCAAAATGTCACTATTTACTAGACAAACACTAGTCACTTGAGGCAATATGGTGGGTTATTTTGGAGTGGGGTATTTAAAACTTTCGTTCCCTCCACATTCCATCTATATCATCCGCCTTTGCCTCCTATTTATAAGGCTCAACATTACGTCTTTAGCAGCGCTCCACCGCCCCACAGTTGGCACGGCAAACCCTTCCTCCTTTAAACTGACCAATATCATATTATACCCTAATCTGAATCCGAGTCGGAATCGTCCAATCCCAAAGCAGCCGTACTACTTGCCTTCTTCTGCCCTTCACCCCCATCTCCCGACTTATCCCCACCTCCTTCCGCTGCTGGTCTCTTCTTCTGTCCCAATCCACTACTCTCATTTAATAACCTATCATCATCTGAATCATCATCATCATAATGATCTTGACTTGTATCATGTACAACCCTACTCATAGTTCCCGATGACGAAGCCGCTCTGTTGTTATTACTAGTAGAGGCAGAGGCAGCAGCAATTTCACCACGCTCGGCAGCCTCACAATCATCTAACCATTCACTAAACACATCGATTGGTTCATGTAAATGATGGATTGGCATTTGATATGATGCTGAACACATTCGGCATGACAGGGAACCGACACCTTTGCCTAAATCCATTTTACATTCAACTACATCCTCTGTTTATATTTTTGTGGTTGTTAATTGTTTGGTTGACGTTTTGTGTGTATATATGATCATGTATTTTACGTATGTATTGGATTTGTTAAGTTAAATATGGAGAATCATTTGCAAATTACGGAGACAAAAAGAGTTAGAAATGGATCAATTGAAGATTAGTATTAGTATACCAAATAACTTTCACTTTTAAAATTGCATAGCAATAAGCAAGTGATTATTTGCAATAACAACCGCATATCAAACTACAACAAAAGAACACAACTAACGTACCATTTGCACAAAATGGGCATTTAAAGCGCCTAGCCAATTGCGGTTTCTTTTCTATAATTATTAGACGTAAGAGACGAGACAAAGAGGTGGTGAGATAATGATGTGCATATCATATGTATGTTCATGTGATACTGCCGGCATAAACTTACTAGTTTGCGGTGCCTGTTTCTTTGCCCTTTTACCCATGATTTATATAATAAATATTATTATTATTAAAACGCCTTCCAATTACAAACATAACCTACAACTCTCGCGCAGGTTCAAACTCAATATTGTACCTTATTTCATAAGCATAGTACGATATTCTAGACTTCCGTATTATAGCAGTTAGATCGCTAAAATGACTAGCAGAATTGACTCTGCATTTTCACGCACGATGGCGCTTCCTATCCAGTAGATTTTTAGATGACATGCTGGCTTCGGGTGGATGGGAAGGCCTTCAGTTTGATTGGCTGGAAGGCTATGAAGTTGCAGAGCTAGCTCATAAAATGTTTGTTGATAATTGCAAATCGACGATAACATATAACCTTTTATGATCACCATATCATCGAGATAGTCATACTCATCACCAACAAAGATAGTAGTAATCTAATGATGGATAGCAATATATCTAATTCTAATGCTGACGATCTGAGATTTGCAATGGGGATCAAAGAAGAAGAAGACACCGATGGTAGCAGTGACGATACCGCACCATCATCGATGGTGGTATCGCACATCAACTTTACAGCCATCACGATGGATGAATACCCTTCTCGACAGTCTAACAATACCATCAGGTCATCTAGTATTTGCCATCATAATTGTAGACGGAGACGAAAGGTACGATTTGTTGACGAGGTAGTGGATACATCACCAAATAGTCTCGTTACAAACATCGCTTTTCGTCCAACCACAAGAGCAGAAGATAAACATATTCTTTACTATACACAAAAAGACTTTACATACTTTGCAATTGAAGAACACTATTATCAAATGGAATTAGTAATGAATAAAGAATCAAAAGAAATAGTAATGTTTGGTTGGGAAGATTGTATAATCTTTGAGAGTATACATGATCATACTGATATGCATGTTAATGTTAAAGATACCATTCAAGAAGAAAATACACAAAATGGAGAAGAATGTCCAATGCAAATGCATATGAGTCGTAGTCTTCGTGATTTTCATACATAGACCAATTTTAAATACTCACTAAGAATAGTTGTATTGTATTGCATTGTAGAAGAGAGTATGTGTAAATCTTAGAAAGCTAATCCGAACTGCTAGTAAGGATACTTCGCCGAGTAAATTCTGCCGAGAGAATCAGTAATATGTAAGGATGGAGACGAATATTATTAGATTTATCTTAACTAACTTAGAAGTTCTATTCTATTGGTAATGTCCTCTCAAATTGCAGCACAAACTCACTGTATCGCATCGAATGAATCGTCCAATTTTATTATATTTTGTCCCCCCTAAAACAGAAAAAAGTTTGCATACACTTTGAACATGTCGTGTATCTTTACAAACCTTGCATTTACACATAACCTAGTATATCTCTTTACATTGTTTCCTATAGACCATATCTTGCTTTTGTCTCTTCAAGTTCATATCAATATCAATTGAGGATGGTACTAGACAACTACTTGCAGGTACGCTTCCTGCTATTCCACCGACAGTTAGCGGTTGTACAATCGCCCGAATTTCCAAAGCTAGAACAGGCAGGAGCTGCAGTGGTGGTCTCTGGGGCAACAGTAGTTGTAACAGGAGCCACAGTGGTTGTGGTGGTGGTGGTATCGGGAGCTAAATGGGCGAAGTATGATGGGGTATCTCAAGTCAGCTTGAATCTTGATTCAAAACACACATATGCTGATAACGACTGATACTTACGCAGGGTAGTAGTAGATGTCGTTCCAGTCAAACATTCACATACTGGTGCCACCGTTGTGGTGGTTTGGGGTGGCTCGGTAGTAGTGGCTAGAATGAGGAGCAGAAGAAGAGATGGCATGTTTGTACAAGATATGGAAAGATACTATTGACAAGAAAGAGTTTGAACAGAGTATCAATATCAAGAATACTCACTTGTGGTCACTTGAGTAGTAACAGGCGGCACCGTTGTGGTAGGAACACCACCAGTGCATTCCTTTTGTCCTCCCCCCTTGCTCTCGCAAGTACCAGCACCTAGGCAGCAAGGTGTTCCATTTCTTCCAGAACTGCATGACTTATTAGCTTCTGCACAAGTCTGCAGTTCACGACGAGTCCATGGAAGACTTTCCGAAGCTTGAGCTGAGCATCCACAGTCAATCACAGCATCTGAGCAAGCAGCTCCTGGATTGGCACTGCCGGTAGAGCAAATACCATTTGGAGGCTGAGTAGTTTCGACAGTACTGGTGGTGGGTGGAGCTTGTGAAGTAGTGGGTGGGGCTTGAGTGGTAGTAGTTGATGTAGTTTGAGGAACCGTGGTTGTTGATGTTGATGTGGTGGTGGTGGCCTGAGGCGTTGTAGTTGTCGCTAATGTTGAGGTAGTTTGAGGAACCGTGGTGGTTGTTGCAACTGTTGTTGTTGTTGTTGTTGTTGTTGTTGTTTGTGGAGTGGGATTACGAGCCACTTGTGCTAACCAACGAAAGTTTTGAAATGCTCCCCATTGATTACTCATGTTTCTAAAGAATGGATCATCCTTGAAATCACCATGACCTTTTCCTGCAATGATATAGAATCCAGCAGTTTGTTGTGGATCTTCCGGTGTAAATGGACAGGCACCAGATGCTAATCCACCACAAGGAGAAGCCTCGGTACATTGGGAAACACCGTCAACTTGACAACCCAAATTGTAAAAGCGGAGAAAGTTGGAACTTGACTCGTCAAGGCACTGCTGCTCCCCAGTTCCATAATTGCACCCCTCTGGTTGAAGATGAAAACAATTGCAACTAGAAGCACCCGCTTCAAAACACTGTGGCGGACATCCACCTGTTGCTTGATCATATCCAGTTGTGGCCATTTGCTGTGTTTGAAAAGAAAGTAGGAGAATATGCCGTGAATAAGATTATGAATCATAACTCAAGAGAAGTTGACGCAAGTGTCAAGTATCGATTAATAACAATGGCACATATCATGGGCTTACCTGAGCTAACACACCCGCATAATCCGTCCCAAAATAGTTATCCAATTCCCCTTTTAATGGTATGGTTTGGAAAATGAGAAGAAAGAAGAGAGGAGTGAGTTTAAAATCAAGTTAGACAGAGACAGAATATCATATTAAACAGTACACACATACCAACAAGAGACCGACGCCTTTCCTTTGGGAGTATTAGTTGATCATCATTCACACAAGCGACGGAAGTGTCAATGATATCATCATTAAAATTCCCATTCGCAAATAAAAGAGCTCCAGTAATTTGAGCATTATAATTCCCGGCCAGGGCGGCAATATGGGCTCCTTGACTCCACCCTGATGAGGCTATACCCATACTACAATCAACCGGTGCAGTATCAGAATTACACAGTTGATTAATAACACTACCGGCCCTATCCTCAAAGATTGCTGCACTTTTTGCACGGAAGCCGTCAGGCCCGTCGCATCCATTGAGATAACTACACCCCGTCAAGAGTCCACAAACATCATTATAATCAGCACTAACTGCAACATATCCGTTATCTGCCATTAATTGCAAGTAGTATGTATCCCTATCTGTAATACTTTGCGCATTAGTTGTTCCATCAACATATACAAATAGAGGGCATTTCGAATCGGCATTACACTTTGAATCATCCCAATAAACGTAGAAACAATCAGTACCTGATGTAGAAGGGTATGATCCTGTATCCTGAAGGGTTAGGGTGCCAGATGAAGCAGGATTAGAACAGGTAGTTGTTATTAGATTCCTATTTGCAATTGCAAGTTGATGTTGCTGACCGCGGAGGTTGTTATTGTTGATGCTTTGCAATGTTGTTTTGTCGGCATCTTCGGCGGCCGATGATAGACCGATAACAGCATGGGCGATAGAGGATACGAACGCTTGAGATAGGAGCTTCATTATATCTAGACTGTAGTATATTGTATGGTTGCTAATGATGATAGCAGTGCTAAAGGGGATTAGATTGGTTTTATCAAGTGCCCATTTCTAATACTGCCCTGTAAGCCCTCCTCACTAGTCATTCTTTCGGAGTACATTTTTGGGGTCATTACACGGTATCCAACTTTTTTATGAAAGGAGTGAGTAGTTCTTAGGTTAGATGAGGTTGTTGAAATGGGGCCGCATGAGTTCTGTGTTGTATTTCAATTCAATCTTAAGTTAAGTGAAGTTTTCCCTTCTTTTCTTACTCTATTTGCTTGTAATCAATCCCCAAAAACAAACACACCCCTCTATCGATCGAGTAACCTTCTTCCCCTTCTAACATCCCCACCAAAACAAATACACAACACACAACTTCTTATACATTCTCAAAGTTGTCGGGTTTAAGACCAAAGAAATCAGTCTGAGCTGCAGTAGCAGTGGCAGATGTTGGCTTCTGTACGACATCATGAGACTCTACCTCGGCATCCTTGATATCAACTGTGGCCTTGCTTGTCATCATACTCAATATCCGATTGGCAAAGTCACCCGAGTCTTCAATTTCATATCCACTTGTTAAGGCAGCTACGTCATACAATAGCACTGCAAAGTTCTTTGCCTCATTACTCTCTTCACCCTGAGAGACAATCATACGTTCCAAGTCTTGTACGATGGGATGAGAAGGGTTTACTTCAAGTACGGCTTGGTTCATGCTGCCCATCATACCAGCATCGGATCCACCACTGGCCACGTTCTGTGCCTTCATGTATCGTTGCATGGTGGGTGACATACCGTATGCACTTTGGACTAAGGCGGCGGGACTTTCATTCAACAAGTCGGTCATCTTGACCTTCTGTACCTTCTCTGCCAAGGCAGTCTCGAGGTATGTTTTGACATTCTTGTGATCTTCGTTCAACTCGTCTTCCTTCTTCTTACGTTCTTCTTGATCTTCGTCGTCAAAGTTTAATCCCTCCTTGGATACATCTACCAACTTGTAATTCTCATCTCCCTTCTTGTAGTTGGTTACTGACTCAATCATAATCTCATCAAGAGGTTCGGTCAAGTATAAGACCTCGAAGCCTCGACTACGAACCTTCTCGGCAGCCGGACTCATCATTGCTTTCTCTTTACCGTCGGCCGTGACGTAATAGATCTGCTTCTGATTCTCCTTCATACCCTCGATGTACTGATCCAAGCTCGTGTATTCCTCTTCACTCTTGGATGAGAAGAATCGAAGGAGGGGAATGATATCATCCTTGTTCCGTTGATCTTCGATGACACCCACCTTTAGGTACTTGCCAAAGTTGTTCCTGTTTGTGTTGAGTAGGCGAGGTGGGGAGAAAAGTATGCATTAGTAATACCGCAGAGAAGTAAACAAACCAACCACATATACACATATAAACAAAACACGTACCAAAACATGATATATTTACTCTCATCTTCATCCTCTTCAATCTCACGAATCATATCCAAACTCTTCCTAACCAATCGTTTGTTAATAATACTCAACACCTTACTCTTTTGTAATATCTCACGTGACACATTCAACGGTAAGTCTTGTGAGTCAACCACACCTCGAACAAACTTAAGCCACCGTGGCACGATATCTTCAAACTTATCATTAATAAATACACGTTTGACATATAACCGAATGTTACGTGCATCTTCATCGAACATATCCTTGGATAATTCAAATGGTAACATCCCCGGAATGTAGAGGATTGATTTACATTCAATCTGTCCTTCTAATGAAAAGTGTGTATGACATAATGGTTCATCATAAGTAGCACGGAATGCACTTTGATAGAAATCTTTATATTCTTCTTCGGTAACATCAGACGGTGAACGTAACCAGATCGGTTTATTGGTATTCATCTGTTCATATCCCTCAGTAGTTTCCGGAACTGTTTTCATCTTTGGTTCGTCCCCTTCCTCCTCTACTTCGGCATCCTCATCGGGCACTTGTTTATATTCAGTCTTCTCCTTCCATACCGATATAGGAAACTCCACAAATTCCGAATAATGTTGTAATAAATCTTCCAACTTACTTGGTTCTAAATATTCCATTGCATCATCTTTTAAATGTAATATTAATCGTGTCCCACTACCCTCAATTGGTTCCATTTGACTTGTATCCTCGGAGATTGTATACGAGTTGGAAGCATCGGATGTCCATTTGAATTGTGGTGAGTTAGGTTGCATACTTTTGGTAACTACCTCTACTTTATCGGCTACGAGGTATGCGGAGTAGAATCCTACACCGAATTGTCCGATTAGATTGACATCGGCTGTGTGTAGTGTGTGTTGGAGGTTGATATGGGAAATCGAAGAGTAGAGGGGGGTTAGTTATACTGAATGATAAAAAGTACATATCATATGTCACAAATCTTTCCGAGTTGCAAGTAGTGCCACCCACATCATCCAAACCGAATCAACAATACTACAACAAAACATATACAACACAACAAACAATAAACTTACCACTACCCTCACCCAAAGCCTCCACAAATTTCTTAGTACCACTTTGTGCAATCTTTCCTAAATTATTCATTAATTCCGATTTAGTCATACCTACACCTGAATCTTCAATTGTTATTGTCATTTCATCCTTGTTACTTTTGATTTGTATTGCTGGTGATGCTAGTGTGTCACCACTGTCAGTTGAGGAGTCGGAAGAGTCTGAGGAAGTGATTGACAAGAAGCGCTTTTTATCACAGGCATCAGCGGCGTTGGAAACTAATTCACGTAAAAAGACGTCACGGTTGGAATAGAGTGAATTGATGATTATATCCATTACTCGGCCTACTTCTGCTTGAAATCTTTAGTTTGTTGTATGATGTGTAGAGTGTTAGAGAGATGAGAGATAATTTGAGCATGAGATATGTTTTTCATTCGATTTAGATTTGCAATGAAGATCTATATGCCGCCGCTCCGCCGCACTAGAACACACTCTTATATATACAATTGTAGCCCTACACATGGAATGTCATCCTCTAGTCCGTATATATTGCACTCCCACATCATATACCAATCGATGCATTGCAATAGATAGACAAGATATGCACACAAAACTTACTCAAAAGTTTCAGCACTTTCATCAACAGTCTCAGCGTCAACAATTGTTGCACTATCTGACATTTGTAGTGGATTAAACTTTCCCTTGTTAAGAGTGTTGATGTTAGCGGTGGTGGCGGTGGTGAAGATGAGGTTGGTAGTAGTGGGAGTGGAGATAGGGTTGGTGGTGATGGGAGATTGATGATGAGTAGTAGAGGAAGGGACAACAAAGGCACCTACTGCAATTGCAGAGGAAGCGATTAGTGTCCATGCTTGTGTTAGCTTCATGATGTTCTTATATTATTGATCAGTCTGATCTATTTGATGGATTAATACGGCTAGTGAATTATGAGCTGGAGGAGGTGATGATGGATTTCTATTGAGAAATGGTAAGTTGCAAGATATCAAAATTTTGTGGCTGGGGAGATCAAGATACACATCTTATTTTATCTCCTCTCGCTCGCTCGACTATTGTATATGTCGAGATGATATCGTCCAGTAGATATGGGGTTATATGACTTTTAATATATGTGTGGTTAGGAGTCATATCATACTACGCAGCTAGTAAGGATCTCTAATTCACAATGTACGTTATCTTACTCTGTTGTTACTCCATCTGGCATCTACATGTAAAAATTTAATGTAGTGAGTCAAATCTCTTTGCCTTATGATTAGTAGTATTCGTTTGAGATACTCCTTGAATTTTCGGAGTCGTTATAATTAGTAATCCCTTGTCAATCAGAACTATTCATGATACTTGTAATCGGCATTAGCCGCAGCAGCCGCATCCCTCTGAACACTCTTTATATCATCTAAATAAGCTTGGTATGACCTCAATGCTTTTGCGTAATCATCTTTTGTCGCATGTCCAACTGCATACAATTGTTTGATGCCCTCCAAACATGCCTTGCTTCCACCTTCAGTTGCAATCATATAGTGCTTGACAGCTCGCTCTAGTTGTCCTCTCCTATATTCCCCAACACCAAGATTACGCCTTGCATCTACAACTCCGCACATAGCTGCTACCTCAGTGTAATGAATGGCCATTGTCATACTCCTATCCACTCCCCTACCATTCCTATAAGCATTACCAATGTTATAATAAGCCAGAGGATGGCCAAGCTCTCCTGCTCGATGATATAATTTTAATGCCTTGGCCATGTTTTGAGGTAAACCGTGTAGTCCTCGATCATAGAAACCTCCAAGAGTACCGATTGCTATAGGATCATTAATGTCCACACGTTTCTTATATCTTTCGACCACATCTTCCCTGTTGGGTAATGGAGTTCGGCAAAAAGGACAAAGAGGAGGACCCGCCTCTCCTATTTGAACTGCATGAGTGCATCCTCTACAGATAGTTTTGCCACAACATGCCATGTATGCCTGTCCAAAACCAATTCTTGGCATTCGTAGAAAACATATAGGACAATCTTCTTCTAATCGAGGAGGCTGTTTGAAAAGTAATTGATCATGCAACTCCGCCACTCGCCTTTCACATTGTTTCTTGTGTTTATGTCGGTGCTTCTTTTTACACGCGGCGTTGCAATACATTACTTCCTTGCATTTATTACATGTATTAGTAACATCACTACCCTCTTTACCGCAATTGGCACATGTATTAGATGACATAGTTAGGGTGATGTGTTGTTATTTTTTGTGATTTGTTGATATTATAATGTCGTCTCTTGATTATATCGTAGCCTCACTTCTAAATATGGCCACCGTATACTAATATATGAATACCAATAACCAGATAATACTAATCTACTCCTATGTTTATTGTGTATATCAATACCAATATTCAACTAGTATTCAATAAGAGGTACACTAACTTGAACAAATCATAAATATGTTCTTCGTACTAAGTCGTATATGCCAAAGTTCCAATGATTGTGAATTAATATATGATAGCAATGACAAATGATAACCACCAGCTAATACAGAAAGGAGGTGCAACTTCAGGAGAAGTACAAAGGAAGTCAATACTTATGTCATTCAATCATCTCTTCTCTAAAACACTAAGTAAGAAGTTTCTGGTTTCTATTATGCTGAAACTTCTTTAGGAAGACAGTCGGCTCATATTAAAGGAGGATAGGATTGTGATGCCTTGTGATGCCTTGTGATGCCGAGGGAACAGGAAAGTACATTAAATAGTGGTTCTTATGACCTTAGCTTAGTTCATATCCTACCTAATAGTACTCCCAATAACCATCAAATGCAGCTGCCTCATCCCTTTGCTCACTTTTAATCTCATCTAAATATGCTTGATTTGCTCGTAACACATTGGTATACTCATCTTTTGTTGCATGTCCAATCGAGTATAACTCTTTGATATTTTCAAAAGAATCCTTGTATCCACTTTTCGCTGCAATCATATAGTGTTTCAATGCCCTATCCATATTGCCTTTGTTCTGCTCCATTAAGCCAAGATTGTGTCTTGCCATTACATAACCTCCCATAGCTGCTAGTTCAAGGTAATACCAAGCCTTCTTTTTATCCACTTCCACACCCCAGCCATTCATATAAATAGCTCCAAGATTATTATACGCCCTAGGATGTCCAAGCTCCCCTGCTCGATTATATAATTCCATTGCCTTGTCCAAATTTTGAGGAAATCCCTGTGTTCCCTCTCTATAGAAACCTGCAAGGTTGCAAATACCTATGGCATCGTTCAACTCCATGCGTTTCAAATATCTTTCGGCCACCAGATGTTCAGTTTCGGCATTAGGTGCGGATATGGACACAAGTTATCATCTCTCATTTGTACTGCATGCATACATCCATCGCATACATATTTTCCACAGCAAGCCATATATACTTTTGCTTTGCCAAAATGTGGTAATCGTAGAAAGCATATTGGACAATCCTCTTTTAGTTGTGGTGGTTGCTTAAAAAGTGCTTCATCATGTAGCTCGGCCTCTCTCTTCTTGCATTCCTTCTTATGTTGTGGACGGTGAGCAATTTGACACTCTCTGTTACAATATTTTACTAATTTGCACGCCGCACATGCTTTTAGATTTCCACTCTCTTCCTCGCCCTTGCCACAGTTGGCACATGTATTAGACGACATTGCTCTTTTTTTATGTACCTCGTCCGGATATTATGTCACCACTCTCACTTATAACTATACGTATTGTCTATGCCGTATATACTGCCGCAATTTTGACGTTGAATTCTCAACTAAATAACTAATATCCAGCTGATTTGTGTATGTATTTCAATACTATACTATCACGAGGTCAAAGGTGCAACTTGCAAATTTTGATGTGAACTAGTGATCGGTAAATGTGTGCTCTTCGTACTAAGTTGTGTATGCCGAAGTTTGTTTTACGATAAAACAGACAAAGTACTATATATGCTAATGGCAAATGATAACCGTCGGCTATATGGGAGAGTAAGGCGCAAGGTATGGAGAGAGAGTATCATAATAATAAAAAATCTTTTCAAGAAGTTTCATCTTATGTTACTGCCTGAAACTTCTACAAATCCTCTCATCAAAGATCGGCAATACTAGGCAATATGTAGCAATTAATGGTTATAGCATATTCATAAGAAGATAAGCTCGTTATAGCTTTGTTTACCACTATCAGTCTCTATCTTCTTATCCACAAAACAACCCGTCTACCTCCTCATTCACTACATCCAACAAACTACTAGTCTCTTCTACTTCTAACTATCTCCTCCCATATCTATGGGATGAAACTCTCAGCATCCCAATCCCATCCATCGGTACCAACCTTCTTTGTTAATGCGATACCATTCTGTGAGAAATCAACACCGTCCCAACCATACTTCATAAAGTTACGAATATTCTGATGATCATCCTTATCGGGTGTTGCTAGTACGTCTCTGTAGTATTGTCCCCATAACTGTTGTTGTTCAAATAGTATTGTAGTAACATTTGTGAACAGAATACATGTTAGTGGTGGCAGTTGATGAATAAGAAATAAGAAAGCATCCAAAAGCAACGAGTAGGAAAAAGACATACCTTAAGTGTTGTATCCTTATCCATATCAGCCAAGGCAGCATAACTTAATACCTTGGCACTACCATCATTCTCTCCCGGTTTGTTAACAATGTCACCATTCTTAAATTCAATTAATCCATATTCATATTGTTCATCGCATAATTCGATAAATTCTTCAAATTGTAAGTCATCTCCGCTCATTTCTATTGCATATTATGTGTTCGAGTGCGTGAATCGTCGGCGGCGGAGTTTGAGTAAGAAGATGCGTGAGAGATCTATTGACATATGCAAAGTATGATTCACAATTCATCGTCCCGTCTCCGCTCTATTTACCGACATTGAAGAGAAGATACACTCAAGATATGCACAATTTTTCATTTTCTACAACTTACCAAGATTGGCATTGAACAAATCACATGCCTCACTCTGTGTTTCACCACTAGCACGAATATCATCTAAGAATCGAGCTGGCTTAGAATCATCTACGGCACCACCCAAGGCTGTGGTACCATCCCAACCGAATTCGAGTACGTCATTCTTCTTCGTTGGTCCTCTAATTTCAGCTGCTACTGCGGCAAATTTCTCCTTCTCTTCGGCGTTTAATGATGTGGAAGATATTGAAGTAGGCGTTGGTTGTACTACAAAGGATGTAGTGCCTGATATGGCGGTGGCAAGGAGAGCAATAGAGAGCTTCATGGTAAGATAATTTGCTTGTAAAATGAGAGTGGAGGCAGGGGCAAGTCAAAATGAATTAAAGAGTATATTTGGCGATATTACTTCTTATTATCAGGGCAACTTGAACTAAATCCAGATACCTCACTCTGACTAATCCGCCACCGCCTCGAAAAACAAAGCTGTAATTCTACTATCAAAACTCTACTATTAGACTACTATTCAAGATGATGAGAACTATCTTCGCCCTCCTTGCTCTTTTCGCATCGGCCTCGGCCTTTGTTCCATCTCAATCAGGTGTGTTATCGATTTTTTACGGTGTTGATCGATATAAGTTTTGAGGTTTAGCTCGGGAGAGAAAATGAGGTTCCAGTAGTTCTGGCATTATGGTGGATTGCAATTGACCTCGTATACGCTCGAATGGATAGGAATATTCGTCGATTTGCACGGTAGATTATTTAGATTATTGGAGGTTTTGTGTCCCCGTATACATATATTTCTCACGTATCTTTTTTACTCTCTCCAAAACTCCCGAACTTGACAAATAATATACAGCCAATGTTGTAAAGACTGCTCTTTCAGCATCAGCACAACCAGATGTAATGAAGACAGTATCCACCGTAGCCGCTGGTTTCATGCCCGCTGTCCTTACATCATCAGCAGCCTTAGCCTCCGAGGGTACCAATGAATGGTTTGGTGTTGATGACTTACGTGTCTTGGCTGTTCTTTTCGCTGGACATTACTTCATCTTAAGTTTATGGTTAGGACAATATGGTAATGCCACTGAAGATGATGATGCTGATTTCTTCGGAGAGATTGATTACACTGGAAGGTAAATTAGAGTTGCTTATATATATAATAAGTATACCCCTCTTTGGGGGGAAATAATCTCAAGGCTTCTTTGGAGTTTTGAAACACAACATTTTCCATTGTACATGTTCTTCGTACGCACACACACAAAATACATCATCTCCTTAATAGGGATTAAAACCATGGAGAGAAAATCTTAGGTATAGGATAACGGCCTTTCTCCATGTGTACACATTTTTATACGGGTGTTATAATTTGGTATGAATAAAGTTAAAGTATCATTTTATCACTCCATTGTATGGATTGTTAGTTATCATTGTCTATGTCGCCTTTTGTTTGCAGCCTGGTATGTACTCGTAATGCTAACCACTCGAGTCCTCGCCAAACTGAACACCTCCTTTGCTTTCATCACGGACCACCCTAATGTGTACTCTTACTTCCTATCACTCTAACGATGGCATGTGGAAAAATGTTGCAGCGATTATTCTCTGTCTCCGTTAGTAAATAGTGATTCTCATGCTCCTACTTCAAGCTTATTCTTTATTCTTTTACCTAATAGTACTTCCACCTAGCATCAAATGCAGCTGCCTCATCCCTTTAGCCACTCTTAACCTCATCTACATACTCCTGAAACCTTTCCAAGGCAGTTGCATAATCATCCTTTGTTGCATGCCCTTCCATATATAACGCTTTGATACCCTCCAAAGAATCCTTGTAGCCATCCTCTACTGCAATCATAAAGTGTTTCAATGCCCTATCCATGTTGCCAGCCTTCATCTCCACAACACCTAGATTATGCCTTGCCAAGACATTCCCTTTCATAGCTGCCAGCTCAAAGTAGTGCTGTGCCTTCTTTTTGTCCCTCACTACACCATTGTGATAAGCACTACCAATGTTGTTATACGCACTAAAACTACCGAGTTCTCCTGCCCGATGCCAAAGTTCTAATGCCTTGGCAACGTTTTGAGGTAATCCATATCGTCCTCGAAAATAAAAAAGTCCTAGACCATAGATCGCTTTGGAATCATTCAACTCCATGCGTTTCTTATATCTTTGGATTAACTCTTCATTCGTAGTAGGTGGTGGGGTTCTGCAAAAAGGACATATATCATCCTCTTCTACTCTCCCGGCTTCATATGCTCTTGATCGAAATGTATGAACGCACCCTCTACATAAAGTCTTTCCACAGCATGTCATATAAGTCTGAACCTGAGTAAGTGTGATGGCATACGTAGGAAACATATTGGGCAATCTTCTAATGTTGGAGGCTGTTTGAACAATTTTTCATCTTGTAGCTCGGCAGCTCTCTTCTTACACTCCTTCTTGTGTTGTGGACGATGAGCAATTTGGCATTCTCTATTGCAATACTTAACTAACTTACATGCCGTACATGATTTGAGATTAATACTGGATTCTTCTCCCTTGCCACAATTGGCACATGTATTACTAATAGTATTAGATGACATAACTTGTTTAGAAATTGTTGATGGATAACTAGTCTCAAATTAATCGTCGGCTCACACCTTGCTCTTTTGCATACGCCGTATGTATACTACCATAAGTATAACGCTGTTTATCAGTAGCCCATACAAATATGCCGTACTGATTGTAGTTAAAATACCAATAGTGTAACTTAAGAGGTAAACGAGGTTAAAGGTACACCAACTTGCAATTTGTATTGTGATGAGAAATTAAAACTGTGTTTAGTCGTATTTATTCCACCACTTAACAATGCAAAAAAGGACAATGATACTAATAATAGTATATGCTAATAACACCCACTTCCAACCCAGTCTCTACAACTACCTGCTATCTCATCTCTCAACCAGTCTCAACTGCACGAGAACGTTGTGCCGCTAAATAATATGTTTTACTCGGAGATACCCTTATTGTCGCATAAATGTCACAGTTTGCGACATAAGAGAGTGAGAAAATGGGTTTGATGCCACAACAAAAGCAGCAGCCCAAACACAAACTTTGATGCAAAGATGCACGATCATCCACTCTTCTTTATGTCACTGAAGCACATAGTTCACCTAACTAATCATCTCATTGTTTTGAACATTGGTTTGTTGCAGAGTAATTAATCAATCTCTCGTCCACCTATCCTATTGCAATAATGAAGTTTATTATCACAGCCGTAGCAGCATTCGTTGCCACCTCCAGCGTGGTCTCGGGGATGGAAGCACCTGAGCTCCGTGGACCTGTATTGGTAAGATTATTTTATGGTTTATATTGTTGTTGAACTTTGTTGCAATGAACACATCATATGTTCAATGAATGTTATGTTCATATGATATGAACATAATGATGTGTGCATATGATGTGTATATTACTGTATCATCGCTAACCATATCATCTCCTCTTCTATCATCGTCGTCGGTGCACCCCCTACATCATAATACCATATTATAGATTGATGCCCTCATGGGTTCATCAAAATCCAGCAAATCAAGCAGTAGTCGTTCTAGCCGATCTGGATCATCCAAATCTAGTAAATCTGGTAGTGGTCGTTCTGGTCGCTCCTCCTCCAAGAGTGGCAAGTCCAGTGACCTCTTCGATCGTCAGTTTGTTGATGTAGGCTCCAAGAGTAGTAAATCTGGCAGCGGCAGTTCCCGTGCTGGTGGTTCAGACTCGTCCAAGAGTAGTAAGAGCGGTGCTGATATGTTTGACCGTCAATTTGTTGATGTAGGATCCTCCTCCAAGAGTAGCAAGTCTAACAGCGGCAGTTCCCGTGCTGGTCGTTCAGGCTCCTCCAAGAGTAGTAAGGGCAGTGCTGACCTCTTCGATCGTCAGTTTGTTGATGTAGGCTCTTCCAAATCTAGCAAATCTAACAGCGGCAGTTCCCGTGCTGCCAGCTCATCTAAGAGTAGTAAGAGCAGTGCTGACCTCTTCGATCGTCAGTTTGTTGATGTAGGCTCCTCCAAGTCTAGCAAATCTAACAGCGGCAGCGCCCGTGCTGGTGATTCAGGATCCAAGTCTAGCAAATCAAGTTCTGACATGTTCGAGGATCGTCAATTCGAAGAAGTTGCAATCCCCAAGTTCTTCCCCGCTGATATGTCCGAGGAACTATTGGATGAATTCCGGAACAACAACAACCGCAATGGCAACCCCAACAAGCAAAATGCATCCCAGAAACGTCAGGCACAACGTGATGCCCGACGTGAAATTGACAATCCCAACCGTTCTCAACGTGAGGAGGATAAGGAAAGGGCACGTAAGACCAAACAGTCTGAACGTCGTGGTAATCGTTCTACTGATCCTTATGATGACAGCTCAGGCCAGCGTGACTACGATGCCCGTCGTGAGGCCACACGTGTCCGAACATGTGAACGTACCGGTGACAGTTGTCGTTTCTCCGGTCCTAACTCATGGTGTTACAACGACTGTGTTGATGATATTGGATCACGTGGCGCGGCTCGTAACGGCCGTAATGGCGGCCAGCGTGTCGATCAGGAATGTTCCCGTCAGTGTCGTTTCATTGATGCCGAGTGTTATGATTTATGCCGTAACAATGACAGGGATGGCATTTCATTCTGTTTGGATGATTGTGAAAAGAACATTGATGATGATGCTATGCGACGTCGTATTGAAGATCGTACTGATAGGAGCGATTATCCTCGTATTAATGATTGTGAAGGGAGGTGCAGGTGAGTAGCAGTGTAGTCCTATTCTGTTTCCAATTGTTCAAAAGTTCATCTCTATCTTAACTCATTCTTGCCTACCCTCTTCACCAAACACTTTCGACAGGTCTGTCTCTAACAAGAACGGACGCAGGACAGATTGTTTTGTAGAATGTGATGGTGATAGTTTCGACAGTTTCTCAAGTAGTGGTGATGAGTTCCGTAATTTCTCCTGTCGTGAGTGTAACGATATTAACAATTCAAATAGGAGAAACAATTGTTTGGATGACAACAACTGCCGTTAATTAAGAACCATGTGGCCCTCCAAGAATAAAGTCAAGGGCCGGGTCGCCTGAAGAAAGTTGTGGTATTGTCATGTGTTTATTTTGGGGAATTTGAAGGAAGAAATGGTATGCATTCAAGGCAGGGGAGGTATTAGGGTGCTGTCTAGTTTTTGTTTTGGTTTTAAGAGGAGAGGGGATTTGATAAGTGTAATGACAAGGTAGGGGGATTGACCTTAAGATTAAAGATAACTTGTTTGAGAAATAGTCTAGCATTCTTATACTCTAGAGGCCTGCTACTTAGATCAAGGAGACAATCGACCAAGCGGATCAGGAGTTAGTCTAGCCGGAGTATCCGATTCTACTAATTCTAGACTTGAGACGTACTAGCCTTTATAGTGAACACCAGACTATCCAAGCCAACTAAAGACAAAACACTTTGTCAAGTGGCGAAGAAGCATTTCAATTTCAATTGGAGTGGGGAAGAAGATCATCACCTCTCTCTCTTCTCTCTCTCTCTCTCTGCCTCTCGATCTCAGGCCACATACTAGGATACCGACATATTTTTATTTTTATCACTCGGATTATTGACTCATTGACCATTGGCCATTGACTAGGTACCTAATTGAGGATTGCAATACCCACACGAGTCTCTAGGTACTACTTTGCACGCGGGTGTACTCATCATACTTCTTTATTATAAACAGAGGAAGAAGGAACTCTCTAATGATGGCAAGACAATCATTATTAATCCTAGCCGCATCCGGCCTATCATCAACAGCAACCTCCTCCGTTTCTGCATTCTCTGCAGCTCGTAGCATCCTCAACAGCAGATCAACTCCAACACAACGATCAATGTCAGTATTAGATTCCTTATTCGGTCCAAAAGAATACGCAGCACCATGTGTCATGGGTGATGAATCAATAATGTCCCAAAAGAAACATGGCACGTCTGACGTTCCTGTTCAGAAAGACTTGCGTTGGAATTGTGATTATGAAACTGCTGATAGAATTTGTAACTTTAATCGTCATTATGCAGAGCATGCTGGATATTGGATGAGTACGAAGTTTGTTGAGGAGGCTAGGGCTGAGGATAAGGAGAATGGTGGGAAGGGTATTACCTTCTATGGTAAGTTAATAGTTATTTGTTGCAATTAATGAACATAGAGTTTTGTGCATATTCATGCAATTGCAATTGAGTGTACACAATTTAATATGCTCACATTGCATGTTTTATTCTATATACGGATTTATCTAATGGATTATATCATTTATCTCCCCAAACAATATCAATAATGTAACACAGATTCAAATACAGGAAAGGAACTATTCTATGCACCCAAAGGACGTGATTTAGAAGGCTTTCTTAAAGAAAGTGGATCACATGGATGGCCTAGTTTTCGTGATGAGGAAGTTAATTGGGATTATGTTCGTGTATTGAAGGATGGAGAGTGTGTTAGTGTCGATGGAACGCACTTGGGTCATAACTTGCCTGATTCTACTGGTAATCGGTATTGCAGTAAGTATTAGTATATACTATTTTGTGGAGTTTGATATACATACAGTCTCGTCTCATCACTATCATCATCATCTAATGTTGTTTTATCTTTTCTATACAGTTAATTTAGTCAGTGTTGCCGGAAGACCAGCTAAAGAGTAAACATATTGAAACAAGGTCGGGTAGTAAGGAGAGATCTATGTGTCGACTCTTTGGTACATGGGTAGTTTGTGAGAAATTGGGAACTGTTAGTATAGTAGTCAACACGGCCAAAGGCACATTGCAGAGGCTAAAGATATGCGGTGGAGAGTAGACGGAACTCTCCTAGGAACTAGTTTAATTCAAATAAGATATTATCTACTGCTTATGAAACTTCAAGATCAATTCTTCTCTACCAGCATATCAGAACTTTGATGAGTGGGTTCGTCAATGTTTTGTTTGGAAGTGTGGTATTACTATGTAGGGCCGGCTCTCTAGCATAAGGAGCATCTCAGAGTAAGTAAAAAAAGGATACCTAAAAGGATACCTTCAGAGCCTGTGAGGATTTGAGGAAATCCTGGAAATCGTCAATAGCAGGTTTCCGGGCCATGGTGAGAGATGATGGTAAATATAGAGTGGTCCATGACAGTAGGACGATTCTTCTGATGATCTCCACCAAATCCTATTTCAATTTCCGACACTTCAACAAACTGGATACCGACAACTAACACAAACCAATAACCAAAAACGAACTCTTTTTCTAGCCATTACTTCTGAAGTAGCCAGAGAAAAAGCGGATCGAATAAAGCGGAGAGAAAAAGGTGATATCAAATACATAATAATATAAGAGTGGTCTATGGTCCATATCTCGTGCCAGAAGAAAATAATCGAATCTCCAAATCCACTTCCCTCACCAACATAGCTCCCTACCAACGCTCTCTAACAACGCTCTCTAACATACGCTCGCTAACATACGCTCGTCAACACTTCCAAATCCATCTTCGAAATATGGATACCTTATTATATAAATGAGATTATATCAATGACAAAGATTAAGGTGATACCAAGGATATAGTTTATCCCATTGTCGGATTTTAGTTTATCAATAATTTGATCTGATTGGGCTGAGTTAAACTTGGGGTTGAGTGAACCTTGGATGTGGGGATTTGTTATATTAACAAATGATACAATAAAACCAACAAATGATACTTTATGCAGTGTTAATAATGTGTTCTTAATCTTCGGTGTCCGCACAAGGTATGTGACCATCTTCTTTCTTCTTTTTCATATATACTGTTTTATATCTTTCAATTGCTAATTATGCCAACTTTATATGTCTATCAGACTGGATTAAACCCAGCTGAAGTATATTTCATTCAAATCCTATTCGAGTGTAAATGTACCAAGCTCTCCTGGACCGAATTAACGAACTTTTATGATTAAGTAATGGCAGTATAGTTTGGAAAATCTCCTTCTTGGTGGTTCAAGTTTGCACTTTCGGGAATTGGATATGTACAATCTCTTAGTTTATTGCAATTCAATACATATATTGGTGAGTATAGTGTTGCCGGGTACTTTTAATTGTTGCAATTGCAATGTAGGAGGGAAATGTTAGTTGTTTTCATAGACATTTTGGAGCACGTCTTCTCGGAGAGAGAAGTCAGAGTTGTGTATTTCTTTGATTCATCGTCGACTCATTGCAATATACTTTCTCTACGCTTTTGTCCTCATATAGATCTATTATGTTTGCAAATTGCAGGTTATGCCGTCTCGACAAGCGAGCATAAGGAGTAATGTTGTTCGGCATACTCTCCATATCATTCACCTTAAACAACCACAAAACTATCTCATCGGTACTAGAACTTGAAGATAAGAAGATCGGTGGCGCTTCCTTTTAATATTTTAATAATAAACCAAAACATGAAGCCGGCATTACCTTCTCTATCGGGTTGCTAGATGTGATGTATGTACCTAGAACAACAGGAATAGGACAATGTACCGATAGATAACCTTGGGCTACAGCGGATGCGTGGCATACCACCCCAATCAAAGATAGCGTAAGGAGCTAAGGTAGTGAGCAGTAGGTTCCAAGTAGATGGATGTTTCCATTGGCATAGAAACCGCATACAAACATGGAAACAAGTAGAATGCTAAAATTTAGACCAGCTCGACTTCCTACGCGGGGGTTGGTATTTAAATATTTCATCAGAAACCAACCTAAATTCTGGGGGGATGATGAGAATGTGTACGGCATATGATCACCCCTCTTCTCCGTATCTCAAGACATCTAATATAATTGTACAGCCTTTACCATTGGGGCTTTCTATTATCGGAATGTTTACAGCATTCTAAATTTTTGGATTGGCATTATAGATCCGCCCTCCAAAGTTGAACAATCATTTACGAGCAGCACTGTGGATTAATTGCTCATAAATTGCAAAAACATAACATAACAACATGGATGAATCAGTTGCCACCCTCGACAATAACAATAACGAAGTAGATGCAATGGAATACACCGAGGTAAGTAACAATAAGTTGTATCCTAATGCACGTTTGCATTCGTTATATTTAATGTCACTAATTAACATTGCCTCTCGTAATAAACATATATCAGGAACCTATCGTCCTCGATCCCCATCCCCTGGATACACCCGCCAATCAACACACCACCCCCGGTCTTACTGCGGCTGCAGAGGACATATCTCCCTCGCCTGTCATGAATACCAACTTTGCCGATCCGTCTACCAAGGATGAGGCTGCCGTCGAAGAAGCCGTGAACATGACCCCCATGCAACAGAAGTTGAACAAGAATCTTCATAAGATGAAGTCAATTGGACTAACTGTTGAAAAACAAGACATGGTTGATAAGATGGACGGGTACTTTCTCATTTTAGGCCCTCAGTCCGCGGGGAAGACTCAATTGACGGCAAGTCTTGCGGGTTGTGATGCCTTTGTATCGTCTCAAAAACTCGGCACTCGGTGAGTCAATGTGAAACCTTTCTCTTTACTATGTAGTTAGTCATACCGACATGTTCTTACCGTATATATTTGTTGTTCTATACACGTTTCATAGGGCACCAACAAGAGTAACTATTATAAATTCCCCAAACCACTATGAAGAAAAGATTCGCCTTAAACTGCCTTCTCTTAAGAAGGGTGGTTTAGTCTTCCACGACGAAAAGGTAATGGAAGACCTTTCCCCCAAGGAATGTCAGCAGGCTATCAAGGAATTTCAAGATGAGATTCGTAAAGAAAAGGAAGAAGCTTCGATTGTAACAGCTGAAATTAAATCGACAGTGTGGACTGCTCATCGACCTACTATGGTTCTATTGGATATTCCTGGGTTGGCCTCTTTTGGACAAGCCCGAAAAGTCTCAAGGGAAATCATTACGAGATACTTGAAGACGAAAAAGGTAATTCCGCTTATTTGTTCAAAGGTGAAGTGTAGCACTGCCGATGAGTACCTCACTGTCGCAGAAGAACATCTAGGTGATGCAGCGGAACCGGTGGTTGTATACACTCATCCCGACAAGGTAAGCTGTTCTGTTCCTGTTCTTTTGTAGTGTATATCTTGCAGTTATCACTCACCACCACCGCACTGTCTTACTTATCACCCGTAGAGTGCCGATCCCAACTTCGGCAACTGGTTTGATCCAGATGAACCCAACGCCAAGAAGGACTCTCCCTTCTATGAGCTCAACGAGTGTTTAAAGCATGGTCCCAACTCAGACAATCCTCGGCCTAAACCTCCCGCTGTAGCCGTATTACTCAAGAACACAGCTGATTGGAATCAACGGGATGTCGGAATCCGTGGGCAGACCAAAGTTGAAGCCGATTGGTTTAAGGAAAGGGTAGCGGCTAAGGAGATCCCCGAAGAGCTTGCCGATCATTTAGGACTAGACAAACTTCTTCTGTTGTTAGATCAAAAGTTGTTGGATCAGAATAAGGAGTTCATGAAATCATGCCTAGCAGCGGCAACTGCAGAGAAGGGTGAATGTGTAAAAGAACTAGACAAGCTTGGTGTAGACCCATCCCAAATTGACCTCCAAGTATTCAAGGACTCTGTCAAGGCCAAGGTGGAGGAATGCCGTGATGATGCTGTGTTATGTATGAAGGAGAAGATCCTTGGAAACTGGAAGGATGCCAAGAACTATGCTACCATTGACGGCAATAGCTTGAGCCTTGACGAGGGTATCATGCTTGCTAAGAATACTTTTGTTTTTGGTCAATCTGGCGGAGAGTTTGCATTAGATGTGGGAAGTACGATGGAAGCCAAGGTGGTAGCATCCTTTCATGACGATAAGGTTGGGCCAGGTATGCAGATTGGTCGCTTTCCCGGTCTTCGTACAGTCTACACTAATGAGGTTGAGGCCCTTGTAGCTGAGTACACCCAAGCTTTCCTAGAGAGAAGCAATCGATTGTTTACAGAGTTCCCCTTGAACGTTGCGATGAAAGGTAAGATCAACTTTCTCTTTTCTGTTTCATTATCAAAAACCCACACCTCGATTCTCATACTCATCTTTCCTCTCTATTCAGTTCAAGATTCTGATTTGGATAATCTCATCCTTGGCATCATTTATCTCCACAAGGTCGAAGTCGTTCAGCCTTTGTTCGATAACCTCCACAAAAAGGTAGTCAAGAATAAAGATGACTGGTCAACTTTGCTAATCGAAGATCATGCTAATCATCGTAAAGAGCTGAACGAAAAGCTCCGTGTCCTTGAAGATATCATCACAGGATGGAAGGAACTTCTCCCTGATGAGGAACTTCTCCCCAAGAAGAGGAGCCCCCCTCCATCACCTGCCGTTGCTGAGGAACCTCGTTTCACTCGTTCTACTAGCCCTAAGAAGCCCCGTTTAGCGGAGGATACGGTTTAGTGGGAATATGCTGTTGGTTATAAGAATTGTTTGCTGTGATTGAAGTTGTTTTCTGTTTAGTAGGTTCCTTAGATATCGTACGAGATATACCTAATTGTAATAGAAATAGTTATTGTCATTAGACCGGCATCTCCTATACCTAGTGGTAGAACATTGATATGTATCTGTCATAGAACATTGCCGTGAGACACAGGTTGATCAGAGAATACATGAAGATACTGCCAACTAGAGGAGACGACAAACCTCCCGGCGGCAGCCCTATAACAATACATGTCACCATCTTACTATCAAGGCGATAGGGGTAGCGGCGTAGTAAAAGTGTACTTAGGTAGGATACCATATATCAAAATTTTGTCAATTCAATGTCTTGAACTTCAATACTTTAATAACGTGCACTGTAACCAGTGCAGTGCATGCGAGGTTTTAGTGCATGAAATCTGCACTAGTGAAGCCCCAAAATGCACGCATGAGCGATAGCGAATGCGGGCATGTGGGGCTGAACGCGTGCAGATTTCATGTACTCAAGTCTCAAATGCAATGCACGTGTTACAGTGAGCGTTATTATGTATGACAATGAGAGCATATATTCGAGCACATCATTGCAAAACAACGAGCACCGTGTAATTGTATAGTATTCATATCGATATTCATTGAAACATACTATCTATCAACTACTAGTACCAACTACTAATGAATGCAATTCTCATGATAATGTAAGTGAGCGATACCCCTAAATATGCCCTCCTTTTTGCTCTATTTGATCTCTCTTTAGCGATGTCACAATGCAATTGCACGGTGCAAGTTGTTTTGCACGGTGTGCAAGAATATCTGCACTAGTGGTCATACAAACCTACCTATCTCTTTAGCCGTGCAATAAAATAACGTCTCCAATACAAGCGGAAACTAGTATTGATAGTAATTTATTGTTACTTAGACTTGAGAATCTTGGGCATATGAAATATCTCTCACAGAGTAGTGGTCTATCCCCCAAATAAAAAGTGTTAAATTAAAACCATGAGTTACTCTCCCCCAAAGCGTATCCAAGATATTATTGATGGTACTGACAACCGCTGCAGCCACTGCAATAAGCTTGTAAAGACAGACGATGAACAACAAACTTTAAAACGATGTTCACGTTGTAGAGTAGCAAGGTATTGTAGTGCAGAATGTCAGAAGAATCACTTTGTAAAACATAAAAAGAATTGTAAGAATATTGCGAAGAAGAGAGCATCTTTGGATAAGTATTTAGGTCAGGCTGATACTGCCATAGGAACTACAAGTAATGTCTATATTATGATAGAAATGGCTCATACACTAGTTAGTGTTGGTTATCATGAGAAGAACAAAGATTATTATCGGGAGGCATTAAAGTATTATATCACAGAATCGATGGAGCTATGTAAGGATGATTATCATAAGGTGCTTCATGTGTGTGGAGCAGGTGAGGATAAAATCTTGCTTTTGCTGGTTGTGCTGGGAGGTGATGATCGTACTATTATGTCATGGATCTTCAATACTGCAAGTCCGCGGATTAAACATTACTTGGAAGGTTGGAACTCCTTAAACGATGTTACATTCCAAGTAATCTTCTTCTTGTGCTTGTTGAGACAGCAAACCGATCTTTGGCGGGATGCACAATCCCTGGGAGCATTGGGAGATGTAGCGGCTCAACTTTTGCCAGAGTTCATCATTAAAAAACATATAGCTCAGTATCTGATGGGGAATCCTCAAGATATGAAAACAGAATTGGGGATCTACATAGAAGCAAACTCGAGTAGGTTGGAAAAGGCTATAGGGGGGATGGTGGGTGATTCTTTGTTAATGGGGACGGGTTTAACAATGGACGATATTGCAAAGGCAGTGGGTGGTTCTTTTACAATGGGCTATGTTGCAGAGGGTACACCATACTTGATGGGTGAGACAGACGGTAAGGGTCTAGGAAGCATCGTATTGGAGCGCATCAGTCTGGTAAATCATGCACTTCGCCGACATAACCCAATACTCCGTGTGCGTCTAAAAGAGATGAGCGAGGCTCTGACGGCTGAGCAAGTCCCTCGGCTATTTAGGGGAGATCCTCACTTCAATGAGATTGCATATGCCTATCCCTCCAGAGTTTTACTTGATACTACAAGAAGCCTTCTCTGACGTTAGCAAACTACATGATGAGATTAAAAATTCTCCTCCATACTTAAACCCCTGATTGGGAGCCGAGATGATAAAGTATGAATAGTAGATGTTTAAGGTGTATGAGGAGCAAAAAAGTACAATATACGTGATCGAAATACAGAGAATGTAGATTATAAATTGATTAAAATAGTGATATGAATGGTTTAGTATTATGGACTAACTGCTTCATAGTGAAGGCTTCACCCTTTGCCTTTTTCTTGTTAATCCAATCAAGTAGGACTTTTCCATTTCTTTTGTGTCAAGCTGGGTAGACTCCTTCTTTTCAAAGCCACTTAGGGCATCCTTCATGTACACAAGTCTTGACATTTGTGCCGCCATCTCTCACACAACCAATCCAAATATCATTACAATACTACGAATATCTCTCTGCCACTTGCCTCTCCGTTAATACTCCATACCTTTCACATACATCAACATACCACTGTGGATTACCATGAAAGTTATAATTCATTGTTAACTCCTCACCAATTTCAATATCACGTAATGCACCATCCGGTCCACAATTGGGAGTATTCGAATGATTCATAAATCGTCCAGCATCGGTTGGATTTGAATTGAAATATTGATCTGCCGTGGGTAAGACAAATCCTCGTCGAAGAAAGATACGTATTGCATCTAATTCTTTTTCTACATCATAATTATTTTGTATATATGTTTGTAATTCCGATTGTGGTATGACTGTTATACGCTTTGTCCATTTCCATATCTTTGTTTGTGATGGAAGTTTTTCTAATGTGAAGATACCCTTGTGATCTTTCCCCATTGATGGTACGTCCTTTACTTCTACTCGGACTAGAAAAGCTGGTAATGTTGGGAATTCATTATCCTTTTCTTCTAATCCCTTTTCAAAGAGTGCCATGCTCGTACTAGTATATTGGAGATATGAGGTTGATAGTGATGTACCTATGCAATGTCGTTTGTTTGTGTGGGTATCCTTTCAATGTATAAAGCCTCCTATTATCGAATCACTATATAGCCGGACACACTGAAGAAAAAAATAATCATCTGCTAGCCTATATATACTCCAATATGAAGGACGAGTTGGTGTTGTGAGGCTGCCGACTGTCTGCTATTCACAGTTCACTTCATTGCAAACAAAGTAAAATAGGAAAAATGACCCCTCAAAATAGCGAGTAAACGCTATTTTGAAAAGAACCTTGGAGAAGGGTATCCTTACCCTTTCTTCTATTCCACGAGGACAGTCTAAAATTTGAGGGTCGCTTATTATTCAGATAAAGTAGAAGCTGACCTGCCTTTTGCGACCCTTAGAGTATGATGTGTCTAGCTAGAAGGGCAATTGAAAAAATTTGGGCAATTCTATTCTGACGTTCGCCTCTACCAGCCTTCCTCTGCCGCGTTGACGCCCTAATAATAATAAAAAACTACATAGCATATATACCTCCTAACAACAACAGCAAACAATACAATCATGGCATCTAACAAACTGCCACACGGCATATCAACAGGTCAACAACATTTTCCCTACAAATTACATCAAATGCTCGATTATGTTGTTCACAACTCACCCAATACTTCTATTCAAAATTGTATAAGTTGGAATATAGACGGCAAATCATTCACAATATATAATAAAGAAATATTTATGAATGATGTTATTACATTATTTAGTAAACAGACCAAGTTTCGTAGTTTTGTAAGTATTGTTTTGTATGTTGATGTGTAGATTGATGGCCCGGCGATGTTAAGAGGCTGTATTATATTGCAATACATCATCTGTCGTATTCAAACACCCCTTCTCTTCTAACCCCCAACCATATCATATATCCTCTCATACACCCCGTCTCTTACATCCCCGTCTCCCTATATCCCAAATCACCCCTTATCAAAAACAGACGAGGCAACTAAATCTATGGGGCTTCTCAATGTCCCAACCAAACGTATGGTCCCATCCACACTTTATTAAAGGTAAGTTAAATGAAGTATCAAATATAAAACGTGTTGA
>Ga0214480_100184_pt1 | contig 30269 bp, 25 predicted proteins | sample M1_20Mar14CPVII9_3_FD_165042 | JGI IMG/M metagenome (GOLD analysis project Ga0214480, IMG submission 165042) | Marine eukaryotic communities from Monterey Bay, California, United States - M1_20Mar14CPVII9sort6BwellE17 | ecosystem: Environmental > Aquatic > Marine > Unclassified | place: USA... | reverse complement strand
TGGAAAGAATACGAGGTAAACGATATTCAAACTCTAAATTCTCCGGTTCCGAATGAGTAAAGTGTGATGGCCTTGCTAGTTTGGATGATAAGAGGTTGTAACTAACAACACGAAATTTCTTTTGAATGGTTGACATTGCGGAAACTGATATGATTGCCAATGGAAAAGGAAGTAATGTATGAACAACGAAGAAGTATGATATAATGTGTACAGCTTTCATTTATTAGTTGATATTATATCCTTTATTGAAGCTAAGGTGCACCCATACCTACTTGGCATTTAGCTTTTAGAACTCGTGGTATTTCAGAGCTCGCAGAATTGTGGCCGGACACGGTATCCAAAAAGATCACCTCGATCCAGACACATTAAATTTTTGGTGAGTAAATGAGCCATATGTTGGCCAATATTGTCGAGCAGAATATTGGACAACATCTATCTGAACCAGAATTCCATGCTGAATCCAATAATAGTAGTCTCATTCCGCCAAATTAAGCATAGGAGCCAATATTTAACCTAGAAGTCTCATAATTGCAAAATTGTAGGTGGTTTATGCAGCACTTAACTTTTGCAATATATTCATCAAATATTGACCATATCAAAGGTTATAACACCCTATCCTACCTAAAATTGCACGTAGAATTCGAATATAATAACCGCTTGGAGCCAAATCCAACGTAGGATGCAGTATAACATATATGTGTTTTTGATTCTAGGCTACTAAGGTCAAAAAATGAAAAGTCAATATTTTCACATGCCAACTTCAGAAAGTCTTAGTTCAAACTATATAGAGCAAATGTTGTCATGTACGGATTGCTATATATATTATATTTAATGAGTTATGGTCGTTAACAATTACCCCACTTACCACCTAAACCTAACTAATTTCAACTCAGAAAGGTACTTTAGTGAGAAACCTGTGTCTTATTACCTTGTAGGTTTTGTGTCTCAATCGAGGTGATCTTTTTTGTTCCATTATCGGCCACCTTAGAGCGCAGACTGTTTGAATTTGAGTGTCAAAAAGATACCAAATGTCTCACAACTCTCATAATTTTCTTAGAGAGATGTTTGATGACTCAATCATTGGCTAGGTATGATATATCATATAAACTATTAACCATAATATATAATATATCAACATGGGCGCCTCCCAATCTACTGCATCAACGCCATCGGTTTCTAGTGAAGGTAACCCCGAGCATTTATTAGATAGTAAAGTCATAAAGACGCCAATATTTGGTGTTACCGACAATGATGAATCATCAAACAATAATAATGGAGAACGTCCACAAGCTCCAACCCCAACTGGTCATGAATATGATTTAATGGATCAAATAGTATCAGATTTACCCTCGGTGATTGATGATGAATCGAAGAAGCAAGTAGAAGAGTATATATCCTCTTGTGCTAACGGAGAGGGGCCTATGGTTTCATGCTTTAGTACTGCAGAATATCTTTCACTCTTTCTAAGAAAGCATGGTGATGCTGCTGAATTATATCACAATACATGCTTCCGTCCAGCGAAAGATAAAAGTCCAAATGGAGTAGAAGTAGATGGTACGAAAGCATATCCACCATCATGTTTTAATCTCGCTCAAATGAGGATGACAGGTAAAGGAAGAACGAAGTTTGATAGAAGTGAGGCATATCAACTATTTGATAGAGCATGTAGAGGTGGACATGGAGGAGCATGTTACCTGCAGGCGAAAATGTTACTAAGTTATCCTGGTAGTTTAGGAGAAGGCGTACCATATGATGTTCCCAAAGCTGCTGAATTACTAAAGCATGTTTGTGAAGTGAATGAAGATTCTGTTAGTTGTTTTACACTTGCTACAATGTTACTTAGAGGGGACAAGGTAAAATCAGAAGCTGATAATGTGAGCCCAAAGGAAGCACGGGGTGAAACGGCATTGAAAATGAGAGCTAATGAACGTAGTAGAGAGAAGAGTTCGAAAGATGAACGATCTGCATTGAAACGAGATCCAAAGTTTGCAGAGAAGTTATTGCAACAGGTTGGAATTCAATCTCTTATTTGATTGCCTTTAAACCGCACATACTAACAAAGTTTCTATCTTCTCTCTTTCATCAAAACCATTCTAACGCGCATCAACAGGGATGCTCTAGAGGCCACGCACCATCATGTTACAATTTGGCAGTAATGTATACACAGGGAGATGACGGTATAGAAAAGAGTGATGCAAAGGCAAAAGAGTATCGGGTTAAGACTGAAGAGCTCGTGAAGCGCTTTGGAGGCTTGGGAAGTGCTGGCTTTTAGCATATAATATACTAAGTAAGTAAGGGTAGTCAAACATTTACATACTAACCAATCAATGCGAACCGTAGTCCAAAGGAATCTACAGCCCATCTACGCCCCCTGGTTTGAGAGTAGATATCACCTACCTCCATGCAACGTGTGCAGTTCCATATTTCCATGCTACCTATGCTATGATTGCAAATGGTATCCTTTTATGAGAGTCTAGTTGGTAACTCACCTTCATACGAAGGCAATATAAAATATAGTACCATTATCATGTCAGAAGATCATTATTTATATAGTTATTTGTCTATTAGATTGCCTGAACTTGGTTTGGACTTTGATACATATGCACCTTGTGAGTTTATTGAATATTTGCATGATGTATTGAAATTCGACCATCATTCCATCATCGACCATCTTCTTATTAACTTACTACTTTATGTACTAAAACAGATGTTTGCTCTGACGATGATGATGTAGACTTTGATGAGATTATCGAGTTGTTAAAGGCATCATCTGAAACTCATAGCGAAGACGATGAGGTGTGGGGGGGTTTCAAAATAGAGATTGAGAAAAGAAGACAGGACTTTGTCTCAGGGGAGACTGCTCGCAAGGTATGTGAAGTATTATTTATACTTTATTAACTATACCAGTATCCATACATATCATAATAAACACTTATCGTTATACTACAGGAGCTAGAAGCAATGGAAATACAAAATGAAACACAAGCTAAGTTACAGAAAGAGATTGAAATATCTCAACAGAACATACAAGCTTTGGAAGAACAAAAGAAGTTAAAGTTGGAGAGTAATAAAGTAGAGAATATGAGTGCAGCAAAGAGAGCATTAATGGCACAATATGGATACGAAGATGGAGAAACTACAGGTGCCGCAGATAATGCAGAAACGCCAGTGACAAACAAAGAGCATGCTTCGGCGGTATCAAAAGCAAATACACAAAAACAAAGATCTGCTACTAATACACAATCCAAAGCAGACGCTAGAGCAGAAACAAAAGCCGCGAAAGTGGCTAAAGAAGCCAAGAAGGAAGAAAGACGGAAGAAGGCTGGCAAGAAGGAGCGGCAGCGCATGTAAATTGTTTAAAGATACAGCTATATTTTCGTGGATACTGTGCTAAAGCTTTGATATTAGTCTCTTATCATTGGTACTAGACATCAGTTTTCTCAGTGATAGTATTATCATTGTCGTCAACTCATTAACCTCATTCTCAGTATTATGTGAATGCAAAATTATTCGTATTCGTTCCTTTCCTTTTGTAACAGTGGGACTTCGTATTGGATATACATCCAAGTTGCCAACATTTCTCAAGTATTGACAAACTGATATACACTGCTCATTTCCAGGGACTACAATCGCTTGAATTGGCGATGGACTTGGTAGTAATTCAAAGTCGGAGTTTGGATACTCTTGCTTCAATATATCGATACCATCCAACATCTTCTCTCGAAAGAGTCGCACCAATTGAAATACTCTTTTTCGTCGATCTTCTCCTACATTGCCCATCATTGATTTATAGGATTGTTGGATTGTAACTAATGAATGTGTTGGTAATGCAGTAGAATATACAAATGGTCGTGCATAGTTGACAAGGTATGATATTAATGTATTGGAACCTGCTACAACAGCACCGTGGCATCCAGCTGCTTTCCCAAAGGTATGAATACTGCAGAACAGTGCTGAGTGATGCTCAAGATTAAGTGCAGCGAGAACTCCTGTACCTCCTCTTGTTGTTTTTTCATTGTTAGTAGTATTATCATTGCAATCGACATTGTTGATATCACTCTTCAAGTCGTGTAGATTAGTGTTCCCATAAACTCCAAGACCATGTGCTTCATCCAACATTACTCTAGCTTTATATTCCTTGGCTAATTCAAGTATCTCTCTCAATGGAGCTACATCTCCATCCATGCTATATACACTTTCTACTACTACCAAAGTTGACGATACAGGTCGTGACGCTATCTCCTTTTCCAATACTCTTTTCAAATCATTAACATCATTGTGTTTAAACATAAATACTCGTTTCTTGTTTAAACGAGACATTCGAATACCCATAACTAAACTATTATGTATCAATTCATCCATTACAATACAATCATCTTCATTATATGGTAAACTTGATAATATAGATAGATTTGCATCATATCCTGAATTGAAAAGTAATGCCGCTTGACGATTGTGAATGTTTGCAAGTTGTAATTCGAGAGATCGAGCTAGGTTTGAATCTCCTGATAGTAGTCTACTCCCTGCACTTCCTAGTGTTGGTTGGTGTTGTACATTTGTATTGGAACATGTTTCGTCATATGCCGATTGAACTAATGCATGCTGATTCTTACAACGAGCTAGACCAAGGTAGTCATTACTTGCAAAATCAATGATGGGTTGTGGTGGTTTGTTTTGTTTCTTATCTATATCTGATTGTTTTGGTAGAGGCATCAAGGATCTTAATGTACCCTCTCGTTGACGTCGATCTAACTGTTCCTGTAGTCGACCCTCCATTGGTACAATTTGATATGAACGCCGTGAGGATATAATAATATTATGATATCTATAACTTCTATTGTTCAATGATGATGGGTATAAAAAAGATACCAAGCAACGATGGCTCCTGATTCGTTGGGCGAATGATAAGCAGTTCATAGACGTCAAGAATATATTATAGAAGAACGATGAGGAGCTATGGCCGTCCTAGACATGCTATTCAAAGCATTCTAATACAAAACCCATCATCTTCCTACTACAATACCATGATTGACAAATAAATGTGCAAAAAAAGGATACCGAGTGTATGACATAAAGAGTTGTTATTTACTGCCTGCACTGATTACCATACCATATGTTGTGTTGGTGAAGGTGTATACCTTTTGTGGTAGTAGTTACTAAATACCGCCGTTGTTGAGCAAAATACTACTGTGTGGGTGTTCATCCGCGGCATAAGTTCAGTTATTGCAAAATATATTGGTGACTATAAATACAAAACAAAATCATATATGCAGTATTAAAAGCCATGATATATCCAAATAATATTCATAACTCCTTGACTGAGCTTCCTCAGATGAGTAACCATATATCAACACTCCTCACTACAATACGAGGTGGAAATCAAGTAATGGAAACGATGGAAATGGAAACACTAGACTCGATTTATATACGATCAGCGGTTGGATACTTCAACAATCTACGAGTACCCGCAGCAGTGTTAATGTCTATCATTATGAAGGAAATGTTCCAATTACAAAATGAGCCAGCAAAATGTATGAGAAAATGGGATGTCGAAAACGGAATAGATAAATCAAAAAGAGAAAGTCCACGTTAGTATTGTTTTGTTGTATGAACTTGTGTGTTTATTATGAAGTCTAGATGATTTGGCTACTTCATTTCCATTGCCTTCAGTTGATTACCCTTGCATGTGTACTAACAAAAGAGTTATTTGCCATCTCTCTCCAACTTCATAAACTATGAAACGCGCATCTTCCAGTGGAGATTACTTCGATATTCATATCTACTACTAATGGTATTGGCATTCTCTCTTGAAACATTTACAATCTTTGTTGCTACTCAGGTATTGACACAACTTGCAACTGCTCAAAGAGTGGCAGTAATTCCAATAGATGAAAGTAGTATTAACAACTTGACAGGTCAAGATACTAAAGGTTTCTTCCGTTTAGGTACAACCAAGGAAGTGCACCAATCGATGGTTGACTTTTTGATTAGCAATTTTGAATATGAGTATGCAACATGCCGATTTCATTTCGTTAGTGGTCTATTGAGCTTTGCTATTGCTACTGCACTCAGAGTTCGATATGCCTTACGAAAATATAGTGATTTATCAATGAGTGGAATGTGCTGCTTACTAACCGTGGCTACAGGTATGATGACATACACAAATGCAAATACAATCACATATGGAGGATATATGAACTTGTGCAAACGGCAGTTGATGCTGAGTGCTCAGTTTCTTATGTCACACTATAAAAGTGGTCCATTGTCTATTGTCACCGCCATATTAGCATGTTTGAGCTTAGCTTATGCAATACGAGGTATACTTGGACCAGCGTTCTCTTACTTTGAGCTGGAAGATCACGAAGACGAAGAAGAGGAGAATGATAACAAAAGGCATCGGTTTAGGAGATGAGTGAGTAATAGAAAGAAACTAGGTATATAGGTTGAACGTTTACATAGTAGTTACTCAGTATTTGAACTTTATCTTTCCCGCTTCAAAGCATCTGTTTCATCAAATACACACTCGCCCTCTGTTTTCAAAGAGCCAAGCCGCTTCTTAATATCACATGACCATGACCATCCGAATAGTAAACTGAAAAGAGGTAAGCCTAAAACATTGATACAGAGCAGCATAAAGAAGAATGTATATTCTATGGCTGGTGACACCATGAAACCGAGAAGTTACTTCTACTGCTTAACTCTTGGAGATACTATTGAGCACCTTGATAAGCCTCGCTCTCAATGATATGAAGTAAATAAGAGTAAAGGAGTGTTATCATCAATAAGAAGAAGAGTAGTGCTCCATATCTTATTACATTATAAGTTTATAGGCGGTGGCTGGATTAAAAACCATTAATTGCAAAATAAACAAACATAACATCATCAGTTTTGTACCGAGACGTTAGTCAGTGGCAGTTATATCAAAACAAAACATGACACAAATGCATAGTTTTGATATAGAAAAGAATGGTACAAGTCCAACATCTGGAAAAACTCGTAACCCCTATGGACCAGGCGGCAGTTCTTATCAATCACCATTAAATACTGCACGAACATATGGAATGTTTTGTCTAGCATTATTTGTTATATATAGTGTTGGAAAGCTCATGATACCTAGTTCAAATGAGGAAGTGGTAGTTGCAAACTCACATGGTGGAGCTGCCGGTGGATGGGGTACTGCTAATCATCCTGTAGTTAGTAAACATGCATCAAAAGAGAAGAATGAAGGATGGAATACTCCGGTAACACATTATCATGAAGAGAAACAGCAATCTTCCTACAATACAGAACATGCTGAACTTGAAATACGTGAAAGTGATTTACTAATGATGTTATCACCTCTAGTATTCATACCATCACACTCAAGACCAGAATATGAAAAGTATCAATCAGATCCAAAGAGTATATCCGGTGGTGAATCATCCTACTCTGAAGATGTATTGTATGATAAAAACACACCACATGGTATGGCATTCGATTTCATGTTAAATCGAGATAAACGCCCAGTGAATGTAGATGATCCATTGTTAGTACAAAGATTCGTTGTAACATTAATATTCTATGCAACTGGTGGCAAAGATACAGATCCGACAGTAGCATCATCAACAACAATAATGGGAGAAGAAGCAACAGGACGAACATCTGGTTGGGATTCAAGTATGGCACATTTCTTAACAGGTCTACATGAATGCCATTGGGTGAAAAAGAGTTTAGAAGATCAATTTTGGAGTATGTTATCAATCGAGAATGGTAGTGATAGGAGAGTGGGTGTTACGAAATGTAATGCTGATATGGAGGTAATTGAAATTAGATTATGTAAGTACTCGTATCTTTTGTGGATAGGGAAGCGACTGGACTGGACTTCTTTGTGCAAAGATGACCTCTTTCTGACACTTATTTCTTCCTCATTTTGTCATCAACAAAAGCTGATCTAAATCTTGTGGGTTTCATACCTGAGGAGATCAAATGGTTAACAAGTTTAGAGTCACTTGATATGCAAAATAATCACATTGCAGGTCCTATCCCGTCATCAATTGGAGAATTAGAAGAGTTAACGTATCTCTCACTTGACGGTAACAACTTTAGTGGAACAATACCCGATGTATTTGACAACCTCGTATTATTAGAGCGGGCATATCTGAACTTTAATGATTTCAATGGATCGATGCCTCCATCATTCTGTACTTTGCGTGAAGAGGGAGCACTAAAAGATTTGTGGTCAGATTGTGGCGGATATCCAATAACGTGCACATGTTGTACTGTTTGCTGTGATATGGTGGCCGAATGCAATGAAATGCAAAGCCAAAGAGGGGACATGGGGTATTAGAAAAAAGCAGAGTAGGATAGTAGATGTGAAGAGAGTTTGTAACTGATATATAATATGCTCATGTATCTATAAGAAGTTTTATACTCTATTATTCCTGTATTATAAATGACAAGGCTCTCTTGAGATCTTGATTTGCTTCATCAATCGTCACCTTTGTTTCATCAAGAATCTTACTTCCGCCACCACTCTCTTCGCCCTCTACAAAGTTATTCATTGAATCGAAATCATTGTGTCCAGCACTGTAAGACAGTGTTTTTGCTCTTGATAATAGCTGTGAAAAGCTTTCAACTGATGAAAAGTATGCGTCCAAGTTGTCGGGGTCAATTCTATCAACTACATTGCTTCTGAGTAATCTCTTCTCTATCCCAACTAATGGGCCTTTGCCTGTACTTCCAATATAATCTCTAACTACTCCATTAACCCGTTTACATGTAACTACCGATGCGCTCTTATCGAAGAGAGCGAACTCAGATGCCTTTTCTAATAGCTTATCTTTATTCTTGGCATCCAGTAAATCTCGTGGTACGTCAGCATATGTACAGTCTATAGTTGCCTTGTTCCAGTTGTCCAATAGACTATCTAAAACTTCCACACTTTCCTTGAGCATGGATATATCAGCATCAGTAGTTTCATCATTAGCATTGGCATTTGTAACATAGGATGATATCATTGGAGATGAACATATTATTGAGATTGCTCTACGTCTTGGTATGCGGTTATTGGTATATGGAGAGTAGCATAAGGATTTACCAACCAATGCAAAGATCACTATAATATTAATATAATATTTATCATGCAATGAGCAGTTCATTCTACCTTGTTGTTGCTTTATTTTTTTTGTACTATTTCAACTAATACTAGCCGCGATTTGCAGCAAACTCTAGTCCAAGCAATAAAGAAGCCGTATCTAGTATGATGTGATGGTATAATATATATTAGTGGAGAGGAGCAAAGGTGAAAGGCGATATCTGATATCAGGTCGTCGTCAATAATTTTGAATAATTTTATGAGAGTATCATGAGCCTAAAAGGATACCACTATGGGGGAAAGGTACTTATATCATAGAATCGAATCGAATGTAATGGAGTCCATCAGGTACCTACAAAGTGAACAGCAGCGCAGAGTTCACATTATACATCCAAAGTGTTACAATATATTGAAGGGGGTGTGTGATATGCGCCTAAAACCAATCAATGATGATCAACTAAACTTTACTTATGCAAAAAACGTACGAATGACTACTCCTAGTACCTCTTTCCTCCTCGACCACGAATGAGAGATCTGCTATCAAGGGCAGCCTCAACGTCAGTACTCTGAATTGACAGCTCGACTTCTCTGATCACCTCGCTAAGAGCTTGTACCTCTTCCATAGCAACAGATTCCTCATGTTTAGCCCATAAACTTATAACTGCAATGACACGTTCTGTTGATACCTCCTGTGCTCTACCAAACCGTCGATTGGCTAGTTTATGCAAGTCTGACTTTAAGGTTTTGCTTGCTAAATGCTCCTCTTTTCTCTTGATAACAGTGGTGTGAGATACTTGTGGCAGAGCATCGAGCTTAACCTTCAGCTCTTGTACAAGTTTAGGAATCTTCTTCTTCGTCGCTACATTGATGGCAGTTGAGATATCAGTTCGCTTCTCCCATGCTGTGTAGAATAGTGAATGAGTGTATGAGTGAAAGATTGGTATGTAATCAAAGGAAAGAACTTTGCCGACAAACTTACCAGATAGTGCTTTAGACCTGGCTTTACTACAATGTTTTTCTAGTTGAATACCAACACAGTGCATGTAAACGAAGCTCTCAATGCCCTCTAAACGACGCTCGTAGTCTTTCAATAGTTTGACAATACGGGATATGAGTATATTTGCTTGATTATCTCGTTTCTTTAGATATTGACGTGCAGCTTCGCCGCAATTCCGTCGTAGTTGGTTCTATTTGTCAAGAGGTAAATCATAGAGTAAGAAAGGTAAGCAGTGACAACATGTAACAAACCAGGCCAAGACAAACACTTACAGATTGGTCTGTGCTGAAATTATGTCCAAGCCAGCCACCTCGATCAGTTATGTCAATGCCAGCACCTGCCAAGACTCGTGTTGAAGGCATACCAATATTAGGATTAACGTTTGAGTCCATTTCATCAAATATAATCTTTCCGCTAAAGACAGCAGACATGGCAGCCCAAAACTCTCGTCTCGATCTACTAATCTGTACAGAGTTGTCGGTGTTTACAATAAATGTTGATGCAAGTGTCTCTGCCGATTCAAGGCACCTTGCTACATTCTCACGAAGAGAGATTGCATATTTACGAACATGCCGTAACTCGCGAGATGTTTCATCGATTTGTACTTCAGCATCTTCAACGCCTGCTGCTTCCATTAATGCTAGTGCAGTCTTGGCATTCCATCTACCTACTTGTTCGGTTGCAATTTTGATTGCATTTTGACGACTGACTTCTTTGTTGATCACTTCATCTGAAGATCCAAGGTCAATGATACGCTTCACTAAGTCAATCTCGGCTGCATCATCCCTCTTCTCATCTTCGTCATACCTTCGTTCCTTCATGGCGATTGCGGCATCAGCATCAATACTCAGTTTTTGTCTCAAGTTGGTAGCTGCAGTATGAACATTGGATGCTTCTTTTGCTTCAGTTTTCAGATACCACCACGCCATTCGAGCATTTCGTAGTGGACATGATCTGCAAAGTAGAGTGATTGAGAACTTTAACATCTTCTCATTCTGTAGGACTCTTGTATGAAGTGCTTTTGTTTGTGCAGTACTGAGAGAGCCGAGGGTACTAAAGTCGTCATCCACAGTCGACTCAAACTCATTAGTAACAACTGTGCTATTGCCTGCCCATTTACCCCATGTCATGTCCTTTAGTTGTTCCAGCGAAGATTGAAACTCATTACTCGCACTTTGTAGATTACCACCTCCCATGCCATTTTTTCGAATAGAGTTCATATCATCAAGTTGATGCAATTGATTAATTGCCTCGGAGTATTCTTTGAATGCAGGCACAATTGAATTAAGATCTGCATAGTATGAATTGAGCATACTAGAAAGCAATCCCAAGCTGGGATTGGATCGATCAACCTTTGCTTTGCCTAGATTTCTCAATGCCTCATCTATTGAACTCTTCCGCAGCTTACGAAAGGGTTGATTCTTCTTATTAGTTTTGATTTGATCACCTATATGAGCCTGTTCTAAATCTTTTTCAACTGAGAATAAGTTTGACAGAGATATTGCAAATTGTTTCCAACATTGTCCAACGAATACCTCATCCTTAGTGAGGGATTGGACTTTTGCCATTGCTAGTGCCGATGATTTGAGGTATGATGCAACAACATCCTTTTCGGCTTCTAACAATTCAGAGTGTGTGGCAGAGTTTGCCTGAAGCCAATCTAAGCTACCCTGATCTTCTCCATCTTGTTGAGAAAGATAGGAGTTGCACTGTCCAATTCCAGGTACTCCCGTAGATCCCGATGAACACATTATTGATGCAAGTTGTGATCGTTTACTAACTGGTTTCCTCTTCTTATCACCAATACATGGATTATTCGAAGACATACCAAAGCATTCAAGTGGATTCTCAAACCACGTCTCGAGTAAGGATGTATTGTCCTTGCTGCCACCAAGGGCGGAAAATAAAGTAAAGGGTGAACCAAGACTTGATGTCTTTTGATTATAACTTCCCATTTGTGTTGGCCAATAACCATTTGTATTTGTTTCCGATTGTCGATATAGAAATGTTTCCATAGCTTCCGACTCGACAACATCAACACAATTATATAGCAAAACTTCCCCATTGCCTCTCATTCCATTGATTATATCACTTAACCAATTGGCAAGTATGGTTTCATTCACTAATTCATTCCCCTCCATCTTATCATCAAGATATTTAAATGATTGTGTCACTGCATTATTAACACTATTGATGTTGTTTGCGCCTAATACAGAATCAACTGTCACTTGACCCTTACTAGTTGCATCAGTTGCAAAAGATCGAGTTGCTAATGATTCATCTCCTCTTCTTCCGTCTTGTCCCGTTCTATCTAAATTGTCTGATGTTGTACCAAAGTATAATGCAAGTGATAATATTGGCACAATCAACGCACCGTGATACTCAGCTCGTAATGCCTGTTCTAACCAAACAAAGTCTTGTAATGATCGACGTGTCGTTGTTGATGCGAATGATAATTGGGAATAAGATTCAGTACCAATTGATGCTGACATGTTATCATCAATATCATTACTACTATTCATTGATATGTTAAGTTTATACTTGTACCGTCCTTCATTATCATCCCATTTTGGGTTAGTGACTTTTACATTCCATTTCTGATGATATGTTTGAGTTGGATAGGTATTACGACCAAATTTACGTGATAATGTTGTTCGTATCCTATCATCGGATAATGTTGATTTCATCATGCTATTAGGCTGTGAACTAAGTGTTGGAAATTCCTATGTTGTATTGCAATTGCAAAATGATAAATGTTGAGATATAGATACAGGGTAAAAAAGTACATATCATATATGCACATTCTATCAATACACACAGCATCATATAAAAACTCACCTTGCCAGAACGGACACTTAAATTATCCAATGATTCAATATAATTCTCTGAATTCATAGCAGTAGATTCATTTGACAACATACTCCAACCACTTCTTGTCATTGGCACTGAATTAGTGTTGTTATTGAAGTTGTTGTTTTGGATACTCCCTGCTGCCTGAGGTTGCTGTTTAGAAGTTGTTACTACCGCAGCACTTTTAGCTGTAGACGATATACCCGTACTATTCTTGGTATTGCCTCTATTTATTGTATCTGATAGTGGGGGTGGTATTGAATTACTTTTCTTTGTTGAAGATTGACTCTTAGGTTGCTGCTGTATCTTCTGTGTTGTTGATCGCTGGGGTAGGGCAGTCGATTTCTTATTACTTCTATTCGATGTACTTCTTTTATTGATTGTAGATACTGCTGTAGTCTCTGGTATAATAATATCATGCTGTGCAATACTTCCCGTTTCAATTTGTCGTTTGTTGTTGGAACTTACATCATTCTTTATTGATGAGTCGGAAATTGTTGGATTGGTATCATTACCGCTTATTTTACTACTGTTCCGTACAAAGTTATTACCATTATTGTTGGTATTAGTAGCTTTCTTCTTACGTCTACCAAGGAAACCCCCCTTGCCTTTAGATTTAGTTGCAATTGGTTCAACTCCAGAAGATGATTCAACTTGGGGAGATGTTAATGCTATGGTATCGGCAGACTTATTGTCCTTCTTTTTCTTATTACGCCGGAACATACTTCTTATTAATAATACATATTATATACTATTATAATAGATAAATAGATCAGATATATGAAGGTTGACCTCTCTCATTACTCATTTGGCGGCTTTTATAAAACTCGCGCCAAAAGAATTTCTGGTATCCTCCATTTACTTGGTGGTGATCTCGAGACAATCTGTTCAGGGGTGATTGAGTAGGAGTTTGCTCCCTACGCGCTGTAATAGGTAATGATCTAGAGGATGATGAGTGGTGATATCTTTTGTTGCATTGGAACGTCTAGATACTCTACTAAAGAGTCAAGTACTCAGATTTCATGCCGTTTAGTTCCTAGTGCGACTTCTACAACACAAACTAAAAATGAAAATTATAATGATGTGGATAGTGTATCAACAATGATATCAACAACTACATCTACATTAGAAGATATCATATGTTCTCATTTATCTCCTCGTGATGATATCTATAATACTACCAAGAATATAAATATGAATGGAGATGGTAGTACTGACAATATCGAGGATTGCAATGAAGCTGTACAAATATATAATAGCGAAGATGCTCATTTACTACATTGCAGACCACTAGTTACAAATGATAATGGAGAAGAAGAAACAGCAGCTACAATCTTTGGTATTTGTGATATCAATGGTGGTAGTAACATACCTGTCCAATTGACGATTTTAGAGCCTGTCGTATATAGGAAAGAAAGTTATGAAGAACACAACATGGTGCACCTATCAAAGGAAGGCTCTTCCTGTTGTTGTCATCATCCTAACGGGGATTGGTCAAGGCAAAAAGAATCACTATTGAATAATAAATGCCAATCATTGGAAGAAGATGGAGATATACAAAGTTCAAATGTTAATGTGAAGATAGTTGACTTGACCAAGTTGCAAAATACTAGAAGGAGAGTCAATACTACTACTAACAACAGTGAATTATATCCGTGCTTTGATACACCAGGAAAGGTATTTCATTTACTTCGATCATTACTCAATTCCAATGGATTGCATACCGCTTCTCCATGGGCTGAAATGTATTGCAAAGATGAAAGAGGTAACGATGACAATGAGAAGAACTCCAACCAACAAGTTGTTGTTGCAATTTTAGTAAACGATTGTTCAAAAGAAGGATATGGCAATACTGCTTGTGATCAATTTTGGTATGACATAGAAGAAAGAGAGGTGAATGAACTACTTAATTTTCGTACTGGTGATGCTCATCCTGGATACTACCTACATTCAAGTTCACAAATTTCTGGTGACTTTATTTCAACATTATTCAACAACAACAACAACAACAATGCATCAACAACTACTACTGACAAATCAGCAACAGCTATGTCGACACAAGAAGCTAGTCATGGCACTATGCTTCTAGTCCATCGTCCTTTACCACCTCGTGACATCCTATCAAACAAAGGTCGTTTAGGCGATGAGAAATATAGTGGATGTCTCTGGGAAACCTATCTTGAGTCTAAAGAAGAGAATACTGATGCTGAAAGACCATCACCGTCACCGCCAGTTGTAAGACATCGACTAGTTGCACCACCTTATCAATCACATTCTTACGAGTATCCAGATTTACTCGATCCTCTATTAAAACATATTGATGTCCTACAAAAAGAGGCTTGTACAATCCCTCAGTGGACAGCGTGGCCCGAACAGAATCATTATGCTGATAATTGTTGGAATGTCTTTCCATTAGTCTATTGCTTCCCAGCTAATGATATTACACAACGCAAATTTATACACAAGACATGCTCATTTGTACCCGAGACTACAAAACTACTACAATCTCTTGGCCCGGCAATACGGACTGCTTTATTCTCTCGATTAGGTGAGATTACCTTTGTGTGTAGTTGTGCATATCTTTGTTCTACAACTTTATCTCAACAGCTTCAGATCCACGAGCTAAATTGGGTGCACATACGGGATGGTCAGATTTGGCTAATCATGTCCTACGACTGCATATACCATTAGTGGTGCCAGGAGGTCAATACTCAAACAAGATCAATAAAAATATGAAAGATGCTGATATCAATAATAGTAGTTACAATATTGGATTGTGCGGTACTTGGGTAGATGGATGTGTAGAAACTCACGAGGAAGGAAGCGTCATATCCTTTGATGATTCAAAAGTACACAGGGCTTTTAATTATAGTGATGAAGATCGTATTGTTCTCATTATTGATTTAGCAAGACCGCAAAGACTGCCCATGGGAACTGCCACTGGTGGACATTCCGACGAGTTGGATGAATTCATCAATTCCATTGTTGATTGATATGAAATGAGTATAATAATTGTGTTATGAATGGGTATCATATCTTATGTTAGCTGTGCTGAGTTATTGTGTCATTCAAAATAAAATGTCTAGAAGCAGATCAAGATATCATCTTGAGTGTGAATAAAGCCGCTGCCTCAGCCAAGAATTGGAGGTTAGACATTGGTTTCAATGAGTATGATATGAAAGCCACAAAGTGCCGCGAGTGAAGGTGAAGTACTCTAGCCCCCGCGACTTTATTTTCATTTTTCGTGCGAAAAAAAATCTCAAAAAATCGAAATCCAACACGAAACAAGAGCTTGTTGGTTGAATTGTACTCATTAATTACAAGATGGTGAGTGTCTATTGAATGAAGAGAAGACAAATGCTGTGCTCGTTATCGTATAATTGCTCACCAGTTTTTAACCTTCTTCTTTCCTTTTCTTCAGAGGCTTTCTACGACGCTCGTTGTTGCTAGCGTTGCAATCTCAGCATTGCAAGTTGCAAAAGTTAGAGCCGAGTGCCCAAATTCATGCTCTAATCATGGACAATGTGGTCCGCACGACATGTGTACCTGTGATCGAAACTATCAGGGTGCAGATTGTTCCGAACGTGAGTTGTTTGTTTTGTCTTATTTCGTCGTTATTATTTTCTCGTCAATCCTCACATACTCACCACTTCCCTTCTCCCTCGCATCCAAACAATAGGAACTTGTCCCTTTGGAAGGGCACACGTTGATACTCCCAAGGGTGATCTCGACTCATCTCTAATTCTTGGTAGCTCGAATGATGTCGTCTTGTCGGGTTCGACTGGCGTCTACCCCTACGGAACGACAGAGGGATTCCCATTAATGGCAGATACTGCTGGAAATGTTTATTCTGATACCGCACACGAATATATGGAATGCTCCAACAAGGGATTGTGTGATCGAGACAGGGGACTTTGTGAATGCTTGCCTGGGTATGATGGCGCTGCGTGTCAACGTGCCTCGTGTCCTAGTAATGTTCAATCCTTAACTCCTGGCTCTAGTCTCAGTGACAGGAGTAATCTTGCATTCAAGATCTTCAATGGAAAGTCTGCCTTTAGTGGCCGAGTGACTCAAGGTGCCCAAGAAGGACAATGCTCTGGACACGGAACATGCATGACACAAGCACAACTTTCCTCCTTGGATAATAACAACATTTATGACTTGTGGGATAAGGATTCAACCATGGGGTGCAAGTGTGATCCAGGGTACGTGTCTTTTGTTTGTTTGTGTGTATTTATCCTTCCTCGTCTCGTGTAGACTAACATTCATCCCCTCATCATCATCTTTTTACTGCACAGCTACACTGGACCTGATTGTACTACCCGTCTTTGTGTGAATGGCATTGACCCTCTATACACTGATGATACCACAGTTCGTGTGACAACTACAACTGTTCGTTTCGAGTCAAGTGATGCAAGTGCTCTCTCGGGTGAATACGCCATCAAGTTTTACGATCACTTTGGTGAAGATTGGCTCACTCGATCTATCCCCATCTCGGCAACTGGAGTCATTGATGCCAAGACACATTGTGATTCCGTCTCCGAGGCATTGGCAGCTCTTCCCAGTGGTACTATTCCATCCGTTGAGTGTTCTCAGACTGTCATTGATACAAACAAAGGTGTCGAATACACTCTTACCTTCACTGACAATCCCGGTGAACTTCGTGAGATTGAGATTGATCAATACTTGGATGGATCACGTCCTACCGTCGAGGTATCCACTGGAACTCTCAAGACTGGCGTTCATACCAAGGTCTTGGGAGAATCAATCGACTACTTTGCTGAAAGGTGTGAGGGAATCACTGTCAAGGTTCTTGCTGACTCTGATGATGCGGACGATTCGTGGACTGCCGCTAATGTACGTCCCGGCTCTCTTGGCTACCTCACTGGACCTAATGGTGACTTCACTGCGGCCGAGAAGAAGATTCTGAAGAAGTGTCTTAGTGATTCTGATTGGGATTCTGAGAACAATGTCGAAGTTGCCAATTGGGACCCTGCCACCTTGGTTGAGAACGATGGCATCGACTCATACAATATGATTGGAGCCTTCCCCCACGCCGTCAAGGTTGTACCCGTTGAGACTACTCCTGGACACAGCACTTACACACCCGGTTCTTACCATCTCGTTTGGTATGATGACGCTGCAACCGGCAAGGAGTTTCGTGTGGCAAATCTCAACAGTGATGCCAACCTTCATAGTGAAGCCGATGAAATGTACCTCTACACAACCAAGGGTACTGTGCAGCAAATGGGATGGGGAAGTGAGAGTGAAATCGCTGACAACTCCGCTGGTGGTGCCTCGAGTACACGTATCGTTGGATACTTTGACAAGGACTCCAAGAGAATCTACACCAACTATGACACAAGTTGTGTGAACAATCCCGAGAGTCCAGCCGATCGTAACCACGTTTGTGTTAACAAGGGAGACAAGCTCCTCGTCATGGATTCGTGTTGGTCGTCTACTTTGGGTGAGACCGCCGTCGAGTGTACCGATAGTACCGTTCCTAGTCATCACTCGGGTAACATTTATACTGTTAACAAGGTGGAGACTAAGGTTGAGAACGGTGTTAATGCAAATGTCATTGAAGTCGATGGTGGACTGACTTTCCAAACCATTGAGTCAAGCAACGACGTCATTCTCTTTCACTTTTCTCCCCATAAGGACGGGACAACAAAGTATGTCTCGGAATGTAGTGGTCGTGGCCTGTGTGGAGATGGTTATGGCCTTGACTTGGATGAGCAAATTGATGCAGGCATCTGTAGTTGTTTTGACGGATACACCGGCAACGACTGCAGCAAACAAAGTGTGCTCGCCAAGCAGAGGAGGTAGGCACCCGCTAGCAGGCGAGAGACTAGAGTAGGACTTTGTTTAGTGCAGTCTTGATAATTCTAAGTAGCTGAGGCTACACTCGTTGGATCTACACTTAATATATTTGTATTAAGAAATGTAGGGTATGCGATAACATTCGCCCCTTGCATCAAAGATATATTATGTGTCAAAGATCAATGGCTTTACGATTGGTATAGTTTGACTTAACTGTTAAATGTTTTATTGAAAAGTAATGTTTCAATTTACCCCGAACCAATCAACATTCTCTCAATCAGCAGTCTCACAATGTATAAGTTATCAGTTACACATAATTTTGTTCATAGCAAGGTTGTATGATACTTCAACATCCAGTTTGACTTGCAATATCTCTCGCACAACAGCAACTCCCCCTTCTTCTATTAAGTGTATTAGATGATGTCATCTTCTATCCCCAAACGCATTAACATTCTTTCTTAGCTTCCTTATATCCAATCCAACCAGTTTCTATTTAGCCCTTAATTCCCTTTTTAACATATCCATAGCAATTTATCGTTCCCAAAATTTTAATCCAAAGTAATAGAATGTAGCAAGGAATGGAGCTACAAATCCGCCACCCCAAAACCATAGATTAAATGTTTTCTGTTTTGCAGCAATCTCCTCAGCTGTTGGTGGAGGTGGACGATCCTTAAGTGATAATACATTTGTTGATGTCATAATTGAAGATGTAGATTCATCCCCTTGTGAAATGAATTTTCCAATACCATTGTTGAGATATGATGATGATGCAATAGGTGATTGTTGTTGATCTAAGGATATAATAGTAGCAGGTTGTTGCTGTGGAACATCCATCACAGCTAAGGAAAGAGAGGTGGTACTTCTTCTAGATGTGGGGCTGACAAATCCTGAGACATGCACTGCCGCCAGGACAAGAACAGATAGGATGAACATATATGAGCTCTTCATGATTGTATTCTTCTTAGCTTTGCAAATTATGGTCGAGTAATGGAGACATGCAGTAAGAGAGTTATTTTAGTGAGCTGTATTAACTTTTCTGCGGACAGAGCCCCTGGGCGATAGAGAGTTAGACTCAAGCATAGAAAAGCCAACTCTTCTTAAGACTGAGCAATCAATAGACCATAACATACACTGTCTAACATAAATATATAGTAGCAACTCTATCTCTAAGTATATATTAGTAGTGAGGAGAAAGGAAAGAGAAGTACTGATTAGTATCCTAACCCTTAAATAAATGAATCCCAGGGTTGCCATTGACTTCGATATGTTTGATCAGCACTATGCTTTAGGGATGGATCTGCAACAATATCAACGGTTGTTGAGGGTGTAGCCGTAGAGTTTGAGCCAAAGGGAACAGAGTAGACCTTGTTGACAGTATAAACGTTACCCGAGCAGCACACTCGTTCAATGCAGTGCCACCAAAGATTGGACTAGCTGTTCCTGCTCCTAAATCGCCACGTCCCCAACACGAGCTAGGACGAAGAGCTTGTCTCCTTTGTTAATACAAACGTGGTTACGATTGGCACCTAGTTCTTGACAATCAACTGAACCAAATCTTTCTCAGTAAGGCGGAATGTACCTCGTTTGTTTGATGAAACTACAACTTCCATCTGAGGTAGAAAGAGCTGCTTTTGATCAGTGACAGATGTAGCAAGAGATGATGACATTCTCATGATATAAGTGTCTCTATCCTTCCATTCTTCAACTAATGATGATATTACTGTTTGTAGTATACGCCTTAGAAACAGTGATTCCTCATCTTCGTCGTCATCTTTTGTTTGGCTCTCAATGGTATTATCTTCAACGGGAGATGATGTGGTAACCCTAAATGGTCTTTGATATACACCACGCAATCTTGAAGTTAAAAGAGATTTCAGCTGATGTTGAGATTTGATAGGTCCTCCTGAAATCATAATTTGAGGCAAAGACATAGAAGCATCATTCTTCTTCTCATTTGATACTTGACTATTCCATCCTCCATTAGGATGAGTTTCACAAATTGTCACATGGATATCATCAACACTACCTAGCATTAACGAGGCCCCAAATGGTCGTTGACCTCCACCAAAGGTATACTTCTGACATTCATCAGCAATTGCTCGGGATATGCGCATTACAGTTTCAGATGGTTGTGTTGACATGGATTGAAATCGTCGTTTACTCGGTGAAGTGGATTGCAAGTCGGATATTTCTCTAATACCAACAGGACTCAATTCTAATCGATGCCAACCAAACGTTTGTTGTTCCTCCTCTAACTGTGAGTATACTTTCTGAAGTAAATATGATGCATCCGATAATATACCAGTAAGTCCTACTAATATTGTTGATGATTTAGATATTGGTACTTCAATAATTCTATTTTGTGTACGTTGATTTCTTTCATGCATTAGTAAGTTGATTTCATCTTCATCTGTTTGTTGTTGTTCCACTTGTTTATCTTTTGTGGATTCTTTTTGTGATGTCGGTATAGATAGAGATGTTGACGATTTTGATGGCGGCGGAGACGATATTGTGGCCATTATCAAAATAGTATCAGCGTCATCTTCTTCACAGTTATTGTCATCACCACCACTACGACTTGGAATACTATTAATACCAACACTCACTATAGGATTACTACCTTCTCGTATACATGCATTTGTAGCATATTGTACCTGGAGTAACTGACCATCTGGCGTGTATTGCGGTGTAGTCATATCATACTCATATGCAGAATATCTTCGATTACTTGCACTTCCACATACACCTATCAGTAGTGATGATATTACTATTGAGAGGAGATTGAAATAATATTGATGCATCTTGTTGGTATAGTTTTATTGACTTCTTAAACTTGGTGAGATTGTTACAATTTACAAAGCAGCATAGGTCATAGAGGAGATATTTATCGCTATTTCTTTTTCACACTGTGTCAGTCAGACAAACAACAACCTTTGCAACGTTAACAAATGGCTATCCAAGCAGTATCAGTGGCTAAGTAAAGTAGTAATATTACATTTACATCAATCATCAATCATACTAAACACAAACACAAACAAAGTAAGCAATTGGGAGTCTTTCGTAGTTGGGAATGCTCTCAACACTCAATCCATCACGATTATTCGACATCGGCGCTGTCACCATCACTACAACAAACTTTGAATAAGATCTCTCTCCAATACACCAAGAGCGAGAGACGTCTTGAGTACTCCTGAATTCATTTCATCTCCGATTACAACCGAAAAAAGTGGCTTAATAATATACAATTATACTCACATCATCAATTGCACATTCACTCACTACTCTCGCAAATCATACAGTAAAACATGATACACTCTCTCGCTACAAAAGTTATTCAAAGATCTACTCCTCTGCTACACAAGGCATTTGGATTTCAATCATCTCGTGCATTGAGTGCTTTTCCTCCTCCGAGGCTGTTCGATTATGATACTGTAACAAAAAATCTTACTGTTAGTGATGCAATCGATAGTGTTGAGAAAGCCTTCTCGGCATTAGCAAAGGGAAAGGTGGATGTGCCCATGCCAATGCATATTGGTATTGAAGAGAGTGATGTCGCAGGACCGGGAGATTGTCATATCAAGGGAGGATGTAAGTTGTGCATATCTTGTTTATATTATGTGTGTCCAAATACTTATATCTTACCATAATAATATTCATATTATGATATCATTTGACAGATGTTTCGGCAACACCAACCTTTACTGTCAAACTGGTACGATGATATCATATTGCAATAGTCATACCCAACGATACACATGTTATATTTATCTCGTTGCTCATGTTATATTTGCATCTCTTGATATCTCTATGTACTAAGGCATGTGTCTCCTTCTATAAGAATGTAGAAAAGAATCTTCCTCCTGGATCGGGGATCTTTATTGTCGTAAATGCAATCACTGGAGCACCACTCGGTGTGTTTCAAGAAAATAGATTTATGACTGATCTTAGGTAAATACCTGTTCTTTTGTTTCTGCTGTTCATTGATATTGTTTCAATCAACAAAGTCTAATCTAAACTCCGTCGCAGAACTGGGGCTGCTGGAGCTGTTGCTTTAAAGCACTGCACTACTCCAGAACAAGATATTGTTGGTTTTATCGGCTGTGGTGCCATTGCAAAAGTCATGGCACGAGCTGCAGCTGCAGTCCGTCCATTTAAGGGAGTTGTATATGCACTGGAAGGGGCTGAAGAGTTTGCAAAAGATATGTCAGACGAACTGGGGCTACAGTTTGATGTTGCTGATTCTGCTGAGAAATTATGTGGCAAGTCTGATGTCATCTACACTCAAACACCCGGTGGGTCAACTGTATTGGAAAAGGAATGGCTAAACCCTAACGGAGTAACCATCATTGCTTCGGGGTCGGATCAACCGACTAAAAATGAGATTCCAGCAGATGTTTTGACAGCATCCAAGTACATTAGTGATCTAACAAAACAAACGTCAAAAGTTGGAGAATTAAGATCAGCTCTACTAGCAGGTACAATGACAGAAGATGATGTTCATGCAGAGCTAGGTGAGATTGTCAATGGTGATAAAGTTGGAAGAGAGGGTAATGAAATCATTGTCGTTGATCTAACAGGGACTGGTGCACAAGATGCTGCAATTGGACAGGTTGCCTGGGATAAACTTTCACAACTATAATCGTGCAGAAGATATCTAAATATCTAGGTTATTGTTTAGTTATGATATTTCTATATGACTTTCATGCCCAATAATCCCCCTTAATTCTAACAACTCATCAGCGCGAGGGGGTCGAAGTAAGAAACTTCAATATCATAGAAAACATCAGGACTTCAAGTGGTGGTATGCCAACATGTAGGTGCTAGTATAGTGGTGGTTTGGCATTGTATATGTACATAACAAGGCCCTGAACACTCTCAGCACCTTTGTAGGGCCCTCCACCATACTTTTACTGCCAGGCGTTGGCGTTTTTCTTCCCTCAGTCAGGTGGGTCAAAGTTTCGTTTTCCCACAGGCTTTCGGAGAACGTTGGGGCTTCAAGTGGTGGTATGCCAACATGTAGGTGCTAGTATAGTGGTGGTTTGGCATTGTATATGTACATAACAAGGCCCTGAACACTCTCAGCACCTTTCTAGGGCCCTCCACCATACTTTTACTGCCAGGCATTGGCGTTTTTCTTCCCTCAGTCAGGTGGGTTTCGAAATCGAACCGGCTGTCCAACAATGTATCACCTAAACCTGGAGGTATACAACCACTCTCCTTCTCATATATTGGTAATTCCTTTATGTATATGTATATAAAAGACCAATGGACACTATCAGCACCATTGTAGGGCCCTCCATCACACATTTGTGGCCGCCTGTTGGCGATTCTCTTGCCTCAGATTGGGTCTGATTTTCGAAATGGAACCGGCTGTCCAACAATGTATCACCTAAACATGGAGGTATACAACCACTCTCCTTCTTGTATATTGGTAATTCCTTCATGTATTTGTATATAAAAGACCAATGGACACTATCAGCACCATTGTAGGGCCCTCCATCACACTTTTGTGGCCACTTGTTGGCGGTTCTCTTGCCTCAGATTGGGTCAGATTTTCGAAATCGAACATCTGATTTTGCAATACCTCTGAAAGTCTATGTCCGGCAATTGAATTTCGGAAGTGTGGTATCCTTTTTTCAAAAGTGATAGCTTTTGTAATACACAAGCCAGGAGAAGCCAGGCCATCGTAAACCACAAGCCACCTTTTGAATATCAATATCCGGCTTTCTATTATCAACAATCCAACCTTTTCAGATAAGAAAGACTTAGGATTTCTTCTTACAATGTCCATAGCAAAAATTTAGTATACCTCATTGCAATAAAGTCACTCAACACAATAGACACAATATAATATAGTAATCAGCAGACCTACGATAATTGAATAATTGATTGTGTCGTTATAGTCGTTATACTATCCTATAAAATATACAATATTGAGTAATGATTTTCTCATTTTTGAGACGATGTTATTACATCGATTGATAATTTATTGATGACAGTCAACCATGCAATATTCACGCCAAGCATATAAATTAATCACCGAATATAAATGTTTATGTTATAATTTTACGACAATAGTACAAGGGCACAACAAACATATATTTAATATTTTCTCATTTAGAAGACGATATATTATCTATGTATTGATAATTGAATCATCGATAGATAATAATCAACCAAACAATATGAATTTGTGTCATATTCAAATGTGTCTATGGATTAGGATCTAGGATGTGCACGGGGCAGCAATCAGCAACAAACATATGTTAAATATTTTCTCATTTATGAGAAGATGTTTATATATTAGCAACCAATCAACTCAATATATTCTACCACAGCAAAACTACAAATACGTCTTCCTTAGTAAGAAACAAATATTGAACACTATGGCCATGGCCACTAACTACACTAATGCATCTTTCTTATTACTAAGAAACAAAATAAGTGTTATGCTATATTCAGTCTATGTCCGATGACACCATGCATAAAGCCAATGTAGGAGATATGCGGGGGGAGTAGCATTGTCATCTTGTGGGGGTGGAAACTTCTTGATCATCAATAATGAGAGGATTCGGCGTTGCCTTGCGGATGAGTGGTTTAGTTACACGGCAGTGACTCATCGTCGCCGTGGGAAACTTCTAGAGCATCAAATGAACGAGAGGCTTCGGCGTTACCTTGCGGGAAGCTGGTTTTATTATTTAGAACGGCCAGTATTACTACTGTTGGGTGAACTTCCGTCGCCGCTCTGGTGTTGTATAGGTCTTAAACCGTGACCTGGTGTTAAGGTCTTAAACCATGACCATAATATACAATAATAATAATTATTGCTATCTATGTACCACTTCTGGCTTTCTCACTAACAAATAGAAACCCTCCTTGTATTCATTGGTTTTGATTTTTCTTGCGCTTTCCCCCAACAAGCATTTCAACTTCGGGGGGACTATCAATGGATCCTGATGAATCAGGGTACGACGACAGTTCAACCCCCTCAGTATCAGTGGACTTATCGGTGGCATTGCTTGGTAGATTCTTAGTAACATCATCGTCATTGCCAATAGTAGGCGGCGTACTTGCTGATGCGGCTGCAGGAAAGTGACCCGCCGGGGTACCAGGAGATGTAATATTCCATCTACTTCTTCTTGCTCTTCTTCTTACAACGAGATGCTTTTGATCCTCTCTTGCGCTTTCCCCCAACAAGCATTTCAACTTCGGGGGGACTAACCAATGATCCCGAATCAGGGTACACTGACAGATCAACCCCCTCAGTATCAGTGGACTTGCTGGTCTCATTGCTTGGTAGATTCTTAGTAACATCATCGTCATTGCCAATAGTAGGTGTTATCAGCACTTTCCATCTTTATCAGAAAAGTTTTGTTTGCAGGAGGTAATGGTTTATCAACATCATCATCATCTTGTGAAAAACTCTTTCTATCTTTACCAGAAAGGCGGTTTTTGATAGTTTATCAACTGCACCATCAACGTCTCTCAACTTTTCAACGATGAGGTAACTTTCAATCTTTATCATGGACATCGTTGGAATTATTATTTTTACTCTTCACTCTTCTTTTTTTCTGTTTCTTCTAACACATTTGTGCTTTCCATCAGTAAGAACATCCTTAACCTTGGGAGGAGCAACCATGGCTCCTGATGAATCAGGATACAACGAGAGCTCAACCCCCTCAGTATCAGTAGACTTGCCGATGTCATTGCTCAGTGTATTCTCTAATTATTGGCATCGGTTCATAATCTCTGATGCATTTATTAATTATCTTGCAAATCCAGTGTATTATGTTTCTGTATTTCCGTTGTCATATTTTTATCAACATAGCAGTGAGGTCTACCAAACTTGTAGCAATGGCAATGCAAATATGCAATGATGCTATGTATAGGAGGGAGGGGGGAGGGAATCAATCTTGTTGACTGTCATTGGTAAAAATCTTTTCTTTGGATACCCTGATAAACTAATTCCTATGTGAGGCTTTCCTAGCTCTTTCTCGAAAAGCGAGAAAGAAATTATAAGGTTCATTTTTTCAAAATCAAACAAACAACTCTCATAAATTAGACAACACTCTCTTTTAAACTACTACTACTACTACTACTACAATCAACTACCCACCACCCGTGATGAAAGTCAATGATACATGCTGCTCAATAACAGCGCCGTGTTTATCTATCACCACGGAAACACTATCATTACATTACAAGAAACAAATAATTATGTTTCCATCCCCATTTTTATTTCATCATGAGATGTTGGTTGCATCTTATAAACGCCGCCACCGCCGCCACCGCCGCCACCACCACTTCACCGTCACCTCCCAATATGGGGACTCTCACATTATTTTATTAGGGCAGGGTATATGGTAAGTTTTATGCATTTACAAGAAAGAGAACTATCAGCCGATTGACGAATGTTTGCATGACGTGTCACCAGAGATAATAGTGACGGTTGGGCAGATAGGCCCTGCCGCCTCTCCACTATGATCTAGGTAAGTATTTCTATTGTCGATGGAAACATTATACCAGTTATTGCAATTATTTTTGTATCTAAATAATATTTTATCCTACTACTATCTCTATCTCATCGATGACACAGACGATGAGAACTGGCAGAATTACAAGGTACGTGTTATATAAAATAATTATGTTATAATATTATTGCAATACATTTTATCTTACTATTGTTTTACGTGTACTCTTTCTACTTTTAGGTTGATGACGATGATGAGTGATGACAAAGAAAGAGTTGTCAGTGGTTGGTAGAAAGTGAAAGACTTTGTTGACCATGTTGTGGATGGCACCGGCGGCGGCGGCGGTGGCAAAAGATAGAGGTGGCATTGCAATTATTGCAATACGTATATTGCACAAGAGAGAAAGAGAGAGAGAGAGTTCACCGTTACTTCAGGGTTTGTTGTGTAACGGCTATCGTACAATTCAAATAGCACAATTTAAACTTAAAGAAAATGAACAAGAAAACAATAAATGGATATTGTATATTGATAGCGTGGACATTGCAATTCAATGTCTCTTACTTTTGAATTACAAGAGCTCCGGACATTGAATTACAAGAGCCATCACTTTCGTAATTCAATGTCCAGTCCCTTTTGAAAATCAAAAGTGGATGGATCTTGAATTTCAAGAGATTACTTTTTTCCCACTTTTGAGTTACAATGTCCAGGACATTGAGTTTCAGAGGTTTTGCTAATACAGATGAACCGGCTGTCCGACAATGTATCACCTAAACGTGGAGGTATACAACCACTCCCCTTCTTATATATTGGTAATTCCTTCATGTATATGTATATAAAAGACCAATGGACACTATCAGCACCATTGTAGGGCCCTCCATCACACTTTTGTGGCCCCTTGTTTGCGGTTCTCTTGCCTCAGATTGGGTCAGATTTTCGAAATCGAACCGGCTGTCCAACAATGTATCACCTAAACGTGGAGGTATACAACCACTCTCCTTCTTATATATTGGTAATTTCTTTATGTATATGTATATAAAAGACCAATGGACACTATCAGCACCATTGTAGGGCCCTCCATCACACTTTGGTGGCCACTTGTTGGCGGTTCTCTTGCCTCAGATTGGGTCAGATTTTCGAAATCGAACCGGCTGTCCAACAATGTATCACCTAAACATGGAGGTATACAACCACTCTCCTTCTTATATATTGGTAATTCCTTCATGTATATGTATATAAAAGGCCAATGGACACTATCAGCAGGATTCTAGGGCCCTCCATCACACTTTTGTGGCCACTTGTTGGCGGTTCTCTTGCCTCAGATTGGGTCAGATTTTCGAAATCGAACCGGCTGTCCGACAATGTATCACCTAAACGTGGAGGTATACAACCACTCCCCTTCTTATATATTGGTAATTCCTTCATGTATATGTATATAAAAGACCAATGGACACTATCAGCACCATTGTAGGGCCCTCCATCACACTTTTGTGGCCCCTTGTTTGCGGTTCTCTTGCCTCAGATTGGGTCAGATTTTCGAAATCGAACCGGCTGTCCAACAATGTATCACCTAAACGTGGAGGTATACAACCACTCTCCTTCTTATATATTGGTAATTTCTTTATGTATATGTATATAAAAGACCAATGGACACTATCAGCACCATTGTAGGGCCCTCCATCACACTTTTGTGGCCACTTGTTGGCGGTTCTCTTGCCTCAGATTGGGTCAGATTTTCGAAATCGAACCGGCTGTCCAACAATGTATCACCTAAACATGGAGGTATACAACCACTCTCCTTCTTATATATTGGTAATTCCTTCATGTATATGTATATAAAAGGCCAATGGACACTATCAGCAGGATTCTAGGGCCCTCCTTCACACTTTTGTGGCCACTTGTTGGCGGTTCTCTTGCCTCAGATTGGGTCTGATTTTCGAAATGGAACCGGCTGTCCAACAATGTATCACCTAAACATGGAGGTATACAACCACTCTCCTTCTTGTATATTGGTAATTCCTTCATGTATATGTATATAAAAGGCCAATGGACACTATCAGCAGGATTCTAGGGCCCTCCATCACACTTTTGTGGCCACTTGTTGGCGGTTCTCTTGCCTCAGATTGGGTCAGATTTTCGAAATCGAACCGGCTGTCCAACAATGTATCACCTAAACGTGGAGGTATACAACCACTCTCCTTCTTATATATTGGTAATTCCTTTATGTATATGTATATAAAAGACCAATGGACACTATCAGCACCATTGTAGGGCCCTCCATCACACTTTTGTGGCTGCTTGTTGGCGGTTCTCTTGCCTCAAATTGGGTCTGATTTTCGAAATGGAACCGGCTGTCCAACAATGTATCACCTAAACGTGGAGGTATACAACCACTCCCCTTCTTATATATTGGTAATTTCTTTATGTATATGTATATAAAAGACCAATGGACACTATCAGCACCATTGTAGGGCCCTCCATCACACTTTGGTGGCCACTTGTTGGCGGTTCTCTTGCCTCAGATTGGGTCAGATTTTCGAAATCGAACCGGCTGTCCAACAATGTATCACCTAAACATGGAGGTATACAACCACTCTCCTTCTTATATATTGGTAATTCCTTCATGTATATGTATATAAAAGGCCAATGGACACTATCAGCAGGATTCTAGGGCCCTCCTTCACACTTTTGTGGCCACTTGTTGGCGGTTCTCTTGCCTCAGATTGGGTCTGATTTTCGAAATGGAACCGGCTGTCCAACAATGTATCACCTAAACATGGAGGTATACAACCACTCTCCTTCTTGTATATTGGTAATTCCTTCATGTATATGTATATAAAAGGCCAATGGACACTATCAGCAGGATTCTAGGGCCCTCCATCACACTTTTGTGGCCACTTGTTGGCGGTTCTCTTGCCTCAGATTGGGTCAGATTTTCGAAATCGAACCGGCTGTCCAACAATGTATCACCTAAACGTGGAGGTATACAACCACTCTCCTTCTTATATATTGGTAATTCCTTTATGTATATGTATATAAAAGACCAATGGACACTATC
>Ga0214480_100182_pt1 | contig 30419 bp, 29 predicted proteins | sample M1_20Mar14CPVII9_3_FD_165042 | JGI IMG/M metagenome (GOLD analysis project Ga0214480, IMG submission 165042) | Marine eukaryotic communities from Monterey Bay, California, United States - M1_20Mar14CPVII9sort6BwellE17 | ecosystem: Environmental > Aquatic > Marine > Unclassified | place: USA... | reverse complement strand
GATCCTATGCGGCGGGGATTTTTATATTGCGTTAACAACGCCTTTAGCTTGGACGTTGGTGGGAGATATTTGTAATAGCGGCCGTATAGGAAACGACTCGCCGGCGCAAAGTTGGGTCTAGTACAGATAATTTGCCGCCTTGATGGGGGAAATTCAGTACTAGTTCCTACGTGGCTATACGTATCCATTATAAATTTTAGTAAGTAGTAAAAATTTTCATTTTCGCGATAACTCCTAAACGAATTATGAAGGACAACTCTCAAGCTCTCCTTTGTTTGCAAATGGTGTGTTTGATGGGTTATTGAGCTGCTCATGCATCCACTTTAAGAAGAGCTCTGTGCCATTATCAAGTAACAGAGCATCACCTAATGATTGAGATAATCCAGACTGAAGATAAAGACTGTCGTTATCTGTCAAATCAGCCTGTAATGTTCCGATGTCAATACTCTGAAAGTTTGCTTGCAGTTGCAATGGGTATGTCGGCTGACAAATTAATACGACAAGAGCAAGTACCACGGCCACGCTTCGATCTTTACCTTGTGCACAATGGACCAGCACACTTTTATCATGCTGCAAGTGATGTATAAGGAACACTAATCCTACAGGTAGCCATCGTTCCAACTCTTTCTTGTCCTTTTTCCCCTCCAAAACGGGGAGTTGCAAGTAATAACATGATTTGTTATGTACTTCCTTTTCTTCTTTGATTGATTGGTTCATGTTTGGGTATTCATTCTCGGTCACATTTAGAATGGCATCAAATTTATTCCAACAATCAGGAGGACGGCCACATCTCCGACTTCCAATCCATAGATTCATATTACCAATCTTATCCATATTTGTTATTGAGTTGCAATCTACCCCGCCGTTCTTATTGCTGTTCTTCCACTCATCCACTATCAAATCAATACGAATATCAACTTCATCATCTGTTGATGTTGGATCGAGCAATATTGTTTTATTCTTCCAAAAGAGAGTATGAGTTAGACCTCTTCCCCAAGTTGAATCATCATCTGCAGCTCCCGGAGTGTAGTAATACCCATTATCATCATCCTTTTTATCTTTATCATTACTGAAATTTATCCATTTAATATGACTCTCGGTAGCATAAAAGGACGGATTGCAACACATGATTGTAAAGAATTTTTCTGAATCTATAGTAGTACATAATGATGTGCTATTGTTTGTATCATTTTGCATTGATCCATTTGCTACCCAATATGCTCGTACTGGTTTAGTCATTATATCAACCAATCGTTGTGGATCAACTATAGCCTTGCTTTGATATAATATATCTACTCTTGAATCAATGAGATTTGATATCTGTGTATGTTCTTCTGAAGATATAATTGATGAAGGAGAGTACAATTTAGTATCCCATTGATTATCATCACCTTTGCAACTATTCCCCAACTCGGTACGATATCTTAGCACTATACGATTAATAACACAACACCAAATCGGTATCGTTCGTGAAAAGGAATCGGGTAATAATTTTCTAACTGAGGAATCAATAAGGAAACATCCATTAAATTTGTGTAATAATTCTAATAATTGAATATTCAATCGTTTTAGTGATATATTATATGTGTTAACGTGTCCATCTGTACTTTTAAAGTAAACCTCTGTGGTAATTGACAAAGGTTCAAGATACCATAATCCACAATTTTTATTTGGAAGCCATGGCCATTGATGATGATGTTGTATCTTATTGTCATCTGTATTATTATGAAGAGCAGAAAGGATACGCTTCTTCAAATCTTTCGTATCTCTATCAATGGATAGTAATCGATGTCGTGCTCGATATGCCAACTTTCTTTTCCTCTTACGATTGTTGTTGTTACTACTATTCATTGTTGTAGAGGTATTGATGTTATGTTGTGGAGTTTCAATTTTGGATACCGTGCAAAGAAAACCGAGCAAGTGACAACTTCTTGTAACATATCATTCTTCAATCGACGGACATCATTTATTGACCCTCTATCACCAATCTGATGTGCATATTAGCACAAATGTAGATGCCTCGTAGGTAGCTTACACGTAAATTAAGACCAGTAGACACACAAATCTGCACATTGGCTTCATGTAAAGCTCTCTCGTTAGATCGCTAAATATTCCACTGCATTCACATCACTAAGGCTCTTTCTGTCACACCCGGTTAGACAATTTCAGACATAACCCTAAAAGATCTACTAAGTAAAACAACTAGAAATAAATTAACCCTGGAGTATCCCAAGAGAAGACAGGATCAGTTACTTATTAACTACTTCAATTCGGTACCTGTGAGAAGTTATGAGAGTAGAAATTCAGTAAAAATTGCATAGCGCAGTTGATAAGGTGAAGTGTAGCTATTCTTCTCCTCATTCATATAGTTGGAGTGTAGAGGGAACAATAATATACTCGTGATATAGGTGTCAACTCCTTCTTATAATGCTCTCATTTTGGGCTGTGTCATCCCATAAATAAAAGGCATCGATCAAAAGTTAGAGCATGACGTCAACGAGGGAACAACAAGGCACAAAGACGCCACCATCGAGTCCTCGTAAGATTGCCAATCCACAGCAAGGAATGGCTGATCCAACAACAACATCTACTGCTAATGCAGCAGTATCATCTGACGGCGTCAGTACAGCAACTGCTCCGACCGTGAGCAATACTGCATGCACGTCTCCGCTAACAATCACATCTCTCGAACTACAGGCCACTGCAAATGGAACTGCCGCTGCTAATAAGGCTAATAATAGTACTACTATTAATAATGCTACTAACCCAGCAGAACCATCATCAGGAGGAGTACCCACAGTTGTTAATCAACCTAACAACATGCTAGCCGTACCATCCGTCGAGACGATGTTATCCTCCGGGGTATCCAAATTGCAATTAGGTGATAATAATCAGATTCCTTCCATGCCAGTACCACAGGCACAAGCACAACAACTCCTTCCCATGATGCCAGTCGTATTACCCTCACCCTCGTCAATTAATTATGATAATGATACTGCAATTGCTAATCGTAATGCCGCTGAGAGACGTACATCATTATCATCATCTCCGATGCCATTGCAAAAGCGTACTCCTCCTACTGAACATGACAATCGAAAGTTGTTTGTTGGTGGTGTACCTACGGATGGTAAGTGAATATGCATGCATATATATTAGTGTTGCTGATCGTTTGATATCTATTGTTATTATATGTTTTACACTTTGCATTCTATAATACATAATATCTCTCATTCATATCATATCTTTCTCTGATATCCTCCTTACTTTTTGGATACCGATAATGACAGTTTCAGATAAAGAGTTTCTACATTTCTTTGAGCAATTTGGTCCAATCATTGATTCAGTTGTTATGTTAGATCGTGTTACTAAACGTAGCCGTGGATTTGGTTTTGTTACCTTTGCTCATGAGGTGAGTTTATCCTAAACATATGTCACATCTTGTGAACAATTATTGCTTATCGATCTTTCTCATATCTCATGTATCACAAATTCCCACTACTTCATTTCAAACAGGAGGATGCCAACAAATTACTCACGGCTGTTCCAGGTAAATCTGGATATGTCATGATACGTAATAAGCAAGTAGAGCTCAAGGCCAGTACACCTAAGGTAGATGATGGGCGAGACACATACAAGAGTCATCCTCATGCTCATCAAGGCGGTGTCGGTGGTCAAGGCATGTGGAGATCCAACCCTCCTACATCACCTCAACAGAATGATCACTACTTTGTACGTCGAGGTTCTAGAGTTCATTATCATAACCATCATCAGCCCCATGTAGCCCAGTTCAGCGGCGATGTAGATGGGCATAATTTTGATAACGTATCAGTTCAGTACACTCAAGATGGACAGCAAATGATCCGTCCCATATACCAACAGCAACAGAATTACATGTATGGACCAGCTGGTGGTGGGTATTACTATACCCCTACAACTAATGCAGTACCTTCGTCATATGATGCATCGTATCCTGCCTCCTCGATGGGCGGCCAAGCTGTCTATGATGGACAATCGTATCCTTCGCCTAACTATGATGCTCATCAGTATCAAGGCGAGTACGGAAATCAACAAGCCATGCCTCAACCTCCCTACCAAGGTGGATATACAAGCTATGATGAAAATGGTAATGCCTATTATGCAGCAGAAGCTGCTCCTGCCGGAGATATCGATGGAGGCTTTGATCAATCTTATAATCAAAGCTATGCACCCGGAGAAGGCGAGTATGATCAACAGGCTGCCGTTGAAACTACTACTGAGAAGTATGAGTAAAGAAGTGAGTGTAATGTTCTAATAAAAGTCATTTGATCTTATCTCCACACTATCCTAGTATTCATCTTCGCTATTCTTTATTTACTGAGCAGATACAGGGTATGATTGTTGGACGTCAAAAGCTTTAACAATCCCTCCTTCATCCGTGCTTCCATTAACAGTGTCAATGTTAATAATCTTCCCATCGTTCACAGTCAAGATCTGATGACGGGTCCAATCTCCCTTCTTACTGATGATGATATCCAAATGAGACGAATCAATCTTCACAATCTGATCAAAGGAGAGTATGGCCTTGGCAGCAAAGTCGTGCATCACAATCTTCCTAGCGTCATCTTTTGTCAACCCAGATGGGTAGTTCGCTACGTCAGCCACCAAGTCATCATGAAAGTTATTGTCGAAGGCCTTGTTCATATCTTCCACGGTGGAGTCAGGATTGTTTTGAACTTTGATATAATGATTCAAGTTGTATACCAAATCATCAATATCGAACATCGTTTCAAGGCTAACAACCTTGCCCTCTTTCAATGTGAGAAGCTGGTGCCTCCTCCACTCGTCTCCCTTGACAATAGCCCCTTCTACATGATCCTTGTCAAGTACTTGAAGCTTTACCAAGGCCACCGGCTTGCCTGTTTCCCTCTTCTCAAACTCGTCTTCCTTGATTGCTTTCACTTGAGCTTTATCAAGAGAAAGAGGAGCATCAGTCGGCGACTCGACGCCACCGAAGCCACCTCCTTCCAGCTTGGCAGTAAAGTCGTCATGAAAGATAAGCTCAAATACTTCATCCATTTCATCAATTGTAGACTTCGGATTGTTTAGAACATTGAAGTAATCCTTCATATTATTTGTGAAGTCATTCATCATCTTCTCGGTCTCATAAGACTTGTCAAGTAGAAATGCTCGAGCTCTAAGCATATCATTCAATTGTTCTGGCGGAAGTAAGCTCTCATCCTTGATACAGGTTGGATAGTATGAAGAGAAAATAGAGTTCATGAAGCATAAATGATAGGCATATACTTGAGTGAGTAGGCATGTATATCAAACGTCATAGCACATGAAAATTGACATACCTTTATTAGCTTGTCATCCTTAAGCTCGCCCTTCATGTGAATGATCACATTAAACTTGCTGTTAGCAACACGGAATTTGAACTGAACCTTGTTATTATGGGAGCTCTTGATACGAATGTCTGATGCACGAGAGTTGAGAGCAACACAATTCTCGTGAATAGAACGAATCTCATCATAGTTCAGTGTCATACCGTTGAGGTTGATATAATTCTTATCAAATACAGCCTCGAAGAGATGATTGACTTGAGAGAAATCCTTCTTCTTGCCATCATAGGCGGCAGTAAGAAAGGTACGGATGTTAGATTCAAAGATAGACATGATTGTTTTGGATGTAGTAGTAGTTAGTTATAATTGATAGTATATTCAGTTGCTTGTATTTATGTATTGATTTTCTTTTGTTGATCTTTTTGTTATTCGCTTTTTATGAGACCATATCTAGTAGATGAACATAAAGTGTGGATGGTCAAGTTACTTGACCAACCACCGCATGCACCGAGTCTCAAGATATTGATAAGATTCTCTACTGAGCATGCAGCTCAGCAACTTGCATCGTATGCATCAAAAGTGAAGCAAGACATTAAGAGAAGCAAGACTACTCAGATAATTTCAGCGGTATCCTTTTATCGACATGATATAAAGATGATGATAATACCTTCTCGTTGGCATAACTAGTAAATGAGTAGTTACAGTGATTCACAAGGTAAATGTATGTATGTAATTATGTAATGTTGTCTATCTATGTCGAGGATACCAATCTACAAAAAGTAGTCGTATCTCTAGACTTAAGACTTATCTATCACTCCACTGAGACAAAAGCGATGATGACAAGCTACTACTATCAGTACTATCCGATCTAGTTTCATCTGTTATATTATTGAACTGAACATATGGCTCGATCATTACTATCTTACTATCTTTGACTGTCATTATGTCATGATAGTGATATGCGTCACGAGTCTTCGAGTTGTTCATATTCATATCTCTAATGAGCTTGACTTCAATATGATCTTTATCTATTATCTCACATCTTTGCAATGTAAATCTAGTATCCCGGGTGATATCATCTTCAGTGCTATCATCATCACTGGTAGTTCGTAATCCTCTAGAGTGAAGAGCTAGTCGCAGTTGCATCGAGTCGTCTTTCAAGTTGAATAGTATATTAGCAATATCTCCTATGCCGTCCAAACTTATGCCGGAATCATTATTTTGCATTTCAATAAAGTACTCAAAGTTTTGTTTAACCTCATTTATAATGTCGTTTCTTGTCGTTTGTGTGTTCATATGTAAGGTGAAGTCCTCTTGTCCTTGTCTTGTACCTACTTGTAAGAAGGGAGCTAAAAAAGAGAGGTTTATCTTTAGTATGGTAATCTATGTCTATATGCATTATGAGCTTCACTTCCATCTACCTATCTAAACATGGTCATGACACGACGCTGATTCGTGGCTTGGGCTCTGTTTATCTGCACTATTGCTCTTCTCTGCCTCATTGATTGCAAAATGTGAGCGACATTGAGTACCGGTTTTGATTCTCAATGTGAAGCTATGCAATTATTCTTTCTTACTTTTGTTGCAAATCTGTGAATAGTGATCTTCGATCGTATCAATTGATATACTAATCTGTCGTGATTTAAACACACTAGTAAGGCCATGGTATCAAATATATCTTCCTTTGCAATCCTCCTTTCCGTTATTTTAATTGCAATCAATAATATTCAAGTTAGAGCTTTTGCAAGTGCTGAAACAGAAATTGATAGCAATTCAGAAACACTGAACTATAAGATGCAAAGACCTTCATTCCCTGAGCACTGGGGACCTCCTCGTAAGTGTATTATTGTGATGTTGTTGTTATAGTGATCACTCGGTTGCAAGGAAAGTAATTCATGTATATAATAAACATATACATTGAGTTATGAAGTTTTTTATACTTGATATTGTTATGTTTTTATACATTGATATAAGATATGTTTTTATACATTGATATAAGACACATTTGTATAATATGCTCACCCTTTCAATCGATATTATATGATATCATACCCCAATCGTTAGCCATGAGACAAACAAGAGATTTTGTTCTACTACCTGGAGATTATGGGCGTGGCTCTAGTACTTTGAGAACATGGATTGAAGAAAAGATGGCAGAAGATGAATCTAGAAAGCTAGGAGGTGGAGGAGATGATGATGATGATAAATGGCCTGCAAAGATTTTAGTGAATATGAGTGGAGAGGAGGCAAAGGCAGCTGTATTGGCTGGTGATAGTTCTTTGTTAGAAGCAAACGTTCATATTCTTCCTTCTGATAGTATGGTTACAATGGACTACAGAGAAGACAGAGTGAGAATATTTGTCAAAGATGGTTTGGTGGTCTCACAACCTCAACACGGGTAGAATAATCAAACATCGGAGTAATGAAATGATGAGATGCTGTATTGAAGATTGTATTGTAGACTGTAGCGTAAATAAAATGAATCTGAAAAAGTTGATTGAGACTGTATTGCAGTGGGAAGAATAACTGGAAGTAGTTTGGTATAATGAATGTTCGGAATTGGAAAAAGCGGAAGAGTAGAACCCTGGGTATAGTGGAAATTGATCCATGAAACAAATAGTATCTCTTTACTGGTAATACATCCTACTCATTTAACTTTTTACTACATCTATAATTCGACCTCTAAACATACTTCTCGATTCCCCGTCACATTAAACAGGGGCAGATTGAACTCCTCGTCTATGAACGAAAGCTTCTCATCTTACTCCCCTTCTTTTTGGGACTATCCTGCTTTAAGCTTGTATTCGTCAATGTGACACTTTCAGTCGCAGCCTTATCTATACCCTCCAATCCCTCTCCAGCCTGCTTCGCTCCATCCGTCTGCCCTGCAGCTGTTTGATTCCCCGAACTCGCCACATTCTGTGCAACTTGTAATCTAAAGCATAATGCCGAAAATCCCTCCATTAATACCTTGCACTGGTCAGCGGTCACGGCAGTGATGTCCACTGTACGTTTGGGAAATATTAATGCAAAGCTTTTATGTGCATTGGCTGCCTCACACTTTTGACGTAAAATGGGCGTCCCGGTAAACATTGGATTGTCCGGGTCAGGAGACCAGGCATGCCGTACCTCTTTACAGCTTGTTAAATCAAGTTTAGGTGGACGTTTTCCTGAGGAAGGTTCTCCCAGAGCAGGTTTCCATGATAATGACCGTCCGTCAGGATGGACGTGTAATACCCTTAAACGTGATTTACACCATCGACTACGCCCATGCTTCACAACAGTAATACCGGATCGTAACCGTGCCACGAAACATCTAACAATAAAATCAGATGCATTCGTACATCCCGTGGCAGGTTTAAATGTTGATAATAACATGGGCATACGAACCTCGTGTGTCTGTGTAGCGGTACCTAATGAAACAGACTCGCCACTAGCATGCGGTAGAGGATTCGGGGGAAGTCCCATTGTTTGCATAGCCATACCACCACCCGCTAAATTCGTACCCATGATATTATCATCGGGAGATACACCACCCTCATTTGGTTGTTGAGAATTATATGTGGGTGGTAATAAATAATCCGACTCGGCATGTACATGCACACCTGGATCTGAATTTCGATCAACATCCCCTGGAGAACTAACATCATCTGATCCTTCTTCATCGTCGTCGTCATCTTCTTCAATATTATGTTCATCTTCATTTCCACCCTCCGCGTTCTCTTGCTCATCTTCTTCTCCGCCAGCTTCTGCAATGTGGGACATGTTAATATTAGCACCATTACCAGAAGTATCTCCCTCCATCTCTTTATCACCACCCTGAAAATTATCCACCCCACCACTAGCATTAATATTACCCCTTTCAACTAAATCATAATCACCATCATCAGAATTGGTAGATTCCATAGCTTTCTGCATTAATCTTTGTGTCGATTTACGGTCAGAATTTACTTGAGTTGACCATCGATCTTCCTTTTGTTTCTGATTCATGATTGGTAATATTTAATTTGATTTATTGGTTTGTTAATTGTGTTTTATATACCTTGGAGATGGCTGTAGTATTAGGTATTCACAAGATGTGTACCTATTTTTGTGAGGTTTCGCACTTATTTTTTGCAGTAAACTTAATATCACCTCCTGATTATATCGATAAACAATCTACTTTTAATATTCGTAACTGGATTATACTTCACTCAAAACCCCTGCGTATGCAGTGTGTTTCTTGTATGTAAAATAACTTAAGTATGTAGGTAAAGCAATCGTTTGTTGAGTTTTTACTGCAAAGCAAAAATTGCAATTTACTTATTGATATTGCGGTATATTTACTACCCCAAACAAGTCAAGTTATATACAGTCGACTATCACCACTTTTTGATTAATAATTAATATAATAAAAGGATGAACAATAGCAACGTGACGTCGATAACTGCCTCCTATTGATATTGCGCAAGCAAAGCAAAAAATTCTGCTGACTTTCTTTTTTCCACTAAACTTACCGGGAGAGAGGTACCTTTTCTATTTCTCTATCTATAGCTATCTGATCGGCGACAATCTAACCACTCCTTTATATCTTGGCCTTGGCAGTGTCCTTGACGTCTATTATGTGTTCTAAATACTATTTTACTATACATCACAGGAGTTCGTTGAGATTGTTTTTTAAAGATAAATAGGAGCGTCCACTTGCACTTGCAATCTCTTTTCGTATCGCCGATAGGTCATTACGTATCGCCGGCCTCTCCTCAATATCTGCTCTCATTATCAACCAGAGGTTTGCTGTATCTGATACTCATTCAATACTAGCTGGTCGTTATATGCCGATAAGATTGATACCAATTGTTGGTGATTACTCCATTGGTTAATTAACTCTAATAGCATTGTTGATATGGCCACAAGATTCTCGGCAGTCAATGGACGATCTTTGTGTGTTAGTCTCCCTTCATGTGAGGTAGCTAATGTTGACATGTCTTTCCAGATACAATAAATCTCATCCATATTTGCAAATGTCTTGATAGATTCGTCAATCATAGTCTGATTGGCTGGCGATATATTCATTGCACTACTTCTCATGCCCCCTTGTAGAAATTGAGCCAATCGAACTGTCTCTTGGGGTCCACTCGCTTCATTGAATAAACTTTCATATGAAATGATTATTCGTTTGGAATCATCTTGGATAAACTTTTCCATCCAAAATGATACAAAGCGTTGCCAAAGTAACAGTTGATCAGACAATTGATTATCTCTCCATTTAATAAATTGATTTGTTGTTTCAATAGATGAATCACCAGCTGGTACGTGACTATTCAATTCATATAGCTGGTCAAAGTAACTTGGTATTGCAGTTAGAGGATTCCTCAATACTACAATTGCTCCGTGTATATCATAATCCCAAGCAGCCAACTTTGAGCTGTGGGGATAGTTTGTCCGGACGACGACTACCTCGCCCTGTCCTCTAGCAAAACCTGTCCGATCCATATGTTGTGCTTTCATTCTCTCAAGACTTGGACTCGAAAATGCTTCACCAACAAGTAGGCCGGTTGTGTTCTCTATTAAATGCTTTGTTATCAGTTTATCACCCGATCCAGGGAAGCATACAGCATATATTGCAGATTTGTCTAATAAATTATGTACCGATGGTAGTTTTGGCGGTGGTCTTTTCATCTCATTGCAGTAATCTGATGTTAGTGATAACCGCCTCCTTATTTTAACTCTTCTTGTGTATTCATCTTTATGTGATGTTATTGTATTGAATTGTTGTGTAGTTTCTAAAGATATGCATGTGAATACAATGATACATATACACTGCACTACAGCTGCCACTACAGCCACTCTTCTACTAATCATTGATGATATGCTACTGTTGAGAAGACTCCTACAGCTATACCTACTCCCTGCCATCGCCGTCCGCCGTCAACAATGATATTCAATTGCTTTGGAGAGCGGTAGAAGAAATAAGAGGATACCGGGATAAAATGTTTTTTTGCAGTGAGTAATTTGCATTGCTCTCGATGATGGCAATATGCTGGCTGTTGTGGATCTCCTGGATAATATCACTAATGCCTCATTTATCATATATGATATGTATAGTATTTATCATGATGCAGGCATTTGATTAGGATTCGTCGTTTTGAGCTTGCGGAAGGATATAGAATTTGCCAATCAGCAAGATGATGTGCTCATTCACACTTCATTGAAATAATGCAAGACGTTTGTAACATGGCATTATTGGCTCGCATAATTTGTGGAATAGTTACCTTTGCCCATCATCAATCAATAATTGCACACCACTTCCATAGTCAGTTACAAGTATATCAAGTATCATCTCAGGTTAAAAGTTATCCATAGTCAGTTAAAAGTTTTACTTACTACTCGGTATCACAACTACCTTATCAGAGATCATGTCATTTTTAAATATAGAGTCGAAGACAATGGACTATGTTGATATTGAGTTCATTGAAGCTATGCAATGCATTTATCTACAAGATTTTTCGTTCAAACCCATTAAAGAACTTCCTGTTGAAGTTATACAAGCACTACCGCCAAGAAGTAGTAGTAGTAGTAGTACGAAGAGTTCAAGCTCATCTTGGGGAAGTAGTTCTGTTTTTGGATTTAAGAATGCCAAAGTTATGCCGGTCGTTGAAGAGAAGGTATCGAGATAGATATACATATGAAGATTCGTGTTCAATTCAATTCATATATTCATAAGCATCTCTATGCTAAGCAGCTGAGATAGAACTTGAGATTATAAAAGAAGTAGTATTACTCACAAAAAGTACAATAGTATACAACATGACATTATTAATTAGGTTTGTACATATAGTTCACGAGAGTATAGCAGGGTATCGACTGCAACTAAACACAAAACCAACAATACATATAAAGACAACACAGGTTGAGATTTTTCTTTGGATGTAGAGCAACCTTAACTTTTTTCCGCTCATGGTCTGAACAAGAATCTTAATGACCTCGGTTTAACTACTTCATCCCCAAATCAATAGTCTTCTTGGTACCACTATTAGGGCTGAATTGTATCGGTTCATATGGATCAATAGGCTCACTTGGTATCTTATTATCTCCCTTCTCATCTTGCTGTGGATTCTTCGGGAGTGAAATAGAAGTGTCCCTTCCCAATTGCTCCATTAATGTCTTCTTCATATCACTAGATACATTGAACAAAGATTGATCCATTAATGAAGCAGCACCAGGCAAGGCACCGCCTACCATAACCTTGTTGGCTTCGACTTGACTGGTCATGTCAAGCATATCCTTTGGGACTCCATTCTGAGGAACTGCAGGTCGTGACATGTCAATGTACTGTTGGAACTGTTGATGATTGTAAGGCTGCGGTTGTTGAGCGGCAGCCTGTTGTACCATGTTTCCATAATATTGGCTAAGTGATTGGCTCGCGTAAGGATTTGAGTTTAGATACGATGCGGAGGCTCCTCCGGGGAAACCACCATAGTACCCATTAGCCATATCATTTCGTGAGGATGCGGTGGCAGCAACAGCACTTGCATGTCTGGATAATGCCACAGTCATCCCTTGATCGAATGCTGATACTGCCGAAGAAGAAGTATTATTACTCATAGTTCCTTGTTGTTGTTGTTGTTGGGCCATCATCATAGTCCTTACCTCTTGAGCAGCTGCAGCGGACGAGGATGTATCCAATCCTGGTAGTGGATACTCTTGACTAATCACATAGAAGTTCGGTTCACCCTCGGGAAAGGGAGATGACTTGCCAAGGTTGGATGGTAAACGTCTGATGAGACAAGTCAGTTGTGGCAGAGTACGGAGGAAGCATTCGTGGTAGTAACAGCCATGGTCTGAAATAATATAGTATAGTATAATGTGATATTGTATAAGATATAGATGACAGGTCAGAAGGGATAATATAACATTTCTTTTTGTATCAACATAAACAACAACTTACCCGGCCCTTTCTGGTGCAACCTCTTGAATCCCCATCCGTTAAGCTGTCTAGTAAAAGACTCATACTTCTTGCATGAATAATAGTTACCAATCACATCAGATATAAGACGCTCACGATCTATAATCTTCCAGGCACGTCCATGGGGCTATATGATGACAATTTGGGCAGTGGATTGTCAGAAAAATAGTGATCGAACATCATGAACACACCTGATGTGCATTATTAAAACATACACGAGATATACAAACATTGCAAACACACACGATACGACAACATAATATCTCAGTCATAATACAATCTTACCATCCAAGTGATAACATCATCATGACCGCCTGAAACCATCTTGTGTAACCGTGCAGGAAAGTTATCATGTGATTTTTTATGTTTTGTTAAGGCTCCACCTTCTTCGATGTAATGACTAAAATCGTGGTATGTATGGTCCACATACTTCATGGATGTTGATTTATACATATTGTTCTGGTTCTGCATGATTATAAAGAGGTGTATGGTACAGATAATGGACAGCAACGGCATCAAATACGATGCTTGGAGCTAAAATTATGAGGTTCTGTAATTTTTGTAAGTGTTCGAATGTGTTCGAATAGCTTTGAGTTGACGTCTCACATTTTGCACGCTCCGGCACCAGCCAGTATCCTGTACATAACCCCTTGATTAAACGTAAAGTTCAAGTTGTCTACATTCTTCTAGATACTGCTTTGTATGTGTGAGTGCGGGCCGAACAATGAACAACCCAGAGTCTAGGCAATCAACATATTCCTTATTCATACTTCTGTCAGGAACATACATAGTGTATTATCTTGACAATCTTATGATGACTAAGAGGAAGAAGCTGAATGTTGAGTGTGCCAATCAAGAACAACCTTTGAATCTAGGCAATCAACAGAGACCGAGCCTGACTTGAACATATATGAATGGTATGACATGATATCATATGATATCATATCAATGGTAAGACTGGAGTCTAGGATACCAATGAACAAAGACCGAGCCTGACTGTTGAACATGAAGTGGTATGTATATGAGAACATAGTCATATCAAATGGTTACGAAGGGTCAAAGCTCTACTTAGAATGGTATGTAATATGGTCAAGTAGTCAAGTAGAAATCTCACAACTTCAAGATAGTAGTTAAGATGGCAAGAACCAAGAGGTGAATGTGTGCATATACTAATGAGATGATATCAACTTAGTTTGATCTTAAAGACACCCGAGCATCGATCGGCACCACAGGAAACACACCTCGTATCATATTGAAATGAGATCAACTCTTCCTACTAGCCCCTAATGTACACACAAACTCAATTGTTTGTCTCTCTTCTTCTATAATCTCTATCCTTTCTCTCTCTCTCACTCTCCTAATTTGGAACATTGATAAAGACCTTTCCTCCTTGCTCGCCCAATCCATAAACTGGTAGTGGAACATCCTCACTCTTACTAAATAGGAATCCTAATAATTTACCACCCTCCTTCTGTACAGGTTCACCTGTTTTCAAATTGTAAGTTGCTCCACAAAAGTCACACTGCAATCTAGCGTCATCTTCAGTCTCGTCATTTGGTTCCAACACTTTTGCTTTTGTTAATGGTATCTTACAACTAGCACAGGATGATGAGAAACAATATGTCTTATCTTCATAATTAACGATTGATACAGCACCCTTGGGATTTGTTCCCTTGTCAATTAATGAAAATACATCTGTTTCTATAACCTGGAAGATGCGCGTTATCATAGTTTACGATGATGACAGAGAGGAGATTATAATATATGTTAGTAATATGATATGCAAGTACAATCAATAAGGGCAAGCTAAGGTCAAATAAAGCAGTCAAGTCGTCGAGCCTTTATACTGATATAAAGCTGCATGCACATGATAAAACAATACTAACGCGGACTTTCCTGAACTTGATTCTTCTCTTTAGGTAAACTTTTTATAGATGGGATAGATGTTTGTGCCCAGTTTGATGTAGGAGCACTACTTTCAGAACCTTCCATTGTCTTTGGTTTACTTAATTTGTTTGATCCGCTAACACCGCTTAATCCCTTTCCTCGTCTAGCCATTGATAGAGCTGAGGAGGAACATGATGATGAAGGATACGGAGCAAAAGCAGTGGTACTGCTAATGATTAAAGAGGCAATTGCAATAGAACGTTTCATTGTTATTATATATTGATTGTATATCGGTCAGTGGATTTATGGACTATGAAATGAGTTGTGTTGTGAGTCATTGCTAAAAAAAATGACACGAGAGTAAAAACGTGTTGGTACAATATCCTTCCTAGCTCGGCAAACTACAATCAACTCAACTATCGATATTACCACCAAGTGCGGTATGTTTACTATTGTCTACACATCTAGATTAATGAGGAATTCGAAGTAGAATAATACTGTCTAGGTATCTCTTCAACTTGCAATATACTTGCAACAACAAAACTAAAAAAGCACATAATATCATATTAAATTCCATCAATTACTATTGCAACACTTGGTATACAGTTCATATAGAGTGTTTATTTGTATTTAATGCTATACGTATGTCTTTCAAATGATATCGGTAATCATATTATTAATGATGACGTTACTACTGCAACTACCGCATACTACTGAAGCATTATCAACAACTCCGATAGTAACCTCGGGTGTTGAATCTACTGCTCGCAAAAGAATCGGAAAGAAATCATTCATAAATAAACAATCAATCAACAAACTTCCGATAATCTACACACCGGAAGAGTTGCATAACTTGGGTGTATCATTCTCCAAGCGACAAATTGGATCAAAGAGTTATTATAGAGGATGGTTCAATTGGAAAACCGCAGCTATAGATGCGATACGAAATGAGCTATCGATTAATAATCTACCATATCCAGCCGATAGAACAAAGTTTGAGAATCTCTTCTTCAGATTAGGAGAGTACCATCCTAAGATGGCCTTGCCGTCATCCGTGTTTGAGTGGGACGAGGAGGGCAAGCGAACTCTTAAGTCTCTTCCTCATGTCTTTCAGTTTGCACTGGCTATGCCAACCTTATTCGTTCCTGTTCCTCATGGCCGTCGAGTTGAGAAGGATGATCCTACATTCACAACATTGACTATAGCCCGGAGGGATGGTAGTAGTGATGCATATACAAGCTACTATAGATTTGCCGTAGTACAATTCACTCGTCTGAAAAGCTTATATTATCTACTTCTACCTCTGCCACCGCAATATCCTCTAGAGTTCTATCGTTTACTTCTGCTTCTTCGACTTCCTCGTAATTTCATCAAGGACCGCATCGATACCCTCAATCTCATCCATCTTTCTCTTCTCATGCCTGGCATTCGTAACGGCATTTTTCCTCGTTTTCTTGCCCTTTTGTTTTTCCGAACGAGAGCGTGAAATCTTGGCAAAGTCAAGACCCGTCAATTGATTGGCAAGAGTGTTTTGAAACTCGAGGCTACGATCACTGTTCAACAACCACTTGACCCCAATAGCTTCTTCGGGTACGACATATGCATTGACAAAGACACTCTATTGATATGATAGAGAAGAAGAAATGATTACTATCCGGTTTTGATCATAGGACAGAACATACACGACACACACAACACACCATACACATCTACTTACACCGCCTATGACTTTGTGGATCTTGGATGTTTGTCCAACCTGGACATCGACTATCTCGTTACAAATAATGAGTTTACCAGATGGTAGGGAACCTTGTACTTGCTCCATAGTGGCCATTGTTTCTAGTTCCTTGGTAAAGGCTAAAGCCTGGGTAGGTACCGCTTCAAAGATGGATACTGAAACGATTTTGTCTTGCAACAAACCAAAGTTGACAATTCCCCCAACCTTGATGTCTTCAACAATTGCAATATCTTTCTTCTTGAAATTGTTACCCTCGGCATTGATAGCAAATACATTGCGTGATGTCCCGTCAGTAAGATTCTTCGTAGTCTCATCATCATGAACAGCGACGGAAGTGATCACTCCCTGTCCGCTGCGGGTAATCTTGAGGCTGCCCTTTCCAACATATACAAAGAGACGTGCATTGGGAAACCTCTCGAGGATGTCCTTGATCCAACTCATGAGGTTCTCTAACGTCAGTTGATCTGTGTACTGATCTGGGAATTCGATCGTCTTGACGTTATCTCCTGTGTTATATTTAAGAAGCAAAGGACAACTTGTATCAGAATACATTATTGCACAATTGCACAATTACACAAAAACAAACTAGATCAATTTGAAACTTACCATCATCTAACTCAAGCAGATTCTGTCTCCCTCTCATTTCACTCCATGTCATGCCCCCAGCTCTCTTGTCAGCATACTGATCTTTACTTCGAGCATTTCTTTTCAACATAACCTCCGGCTGTTTCCTCTGTTTTAGTTTTCTACGATGAATATCCAATAAATCCTCATCCTTTTGTTTCAAATTCTTGGGGGGGATGGCAACGCCTTGACGCATATTCCATCTATCCTCTGGTTTACAACTCGTGACAAAAACAGCTTGGCAGTACCTATTTGGATCACTTGGATGTATGAAAACGAATGACGTACCATTACTCATGAGGCTGAGCTCGAGACCAGCACACATGTTACAATTGGTAATACCTCCGTTCACGGCTTTGGATGTCTGGGATCTCCAACGATATGGATCGATTGGGTCGGCATGGCTAAGGCACTCCACTGAAGACTGAGAGAGACAGGGATAATACTTGTCTTTTATTTTCCGATTGGTTGGGCGTTCCTTGGTGATAGATTCGACTCGTTCTCTGTCACTGGGTGCAAGATGATAAACATCGGTGTACTAGCAATAACAGATATGTGAGATAATACATTGATAACAAGTTAAGGCAGAGCAATTGGAACACATTTATCCTCACCCCAAGACCCATTAACATCCGCTTAGCATCTGTGATATTGTCTTCTTCGTCTAGTATGAAATAGGATGAGGTAAGAGTGCGAGTTGCAGGGGTATCTTTTTATCATTACAAAAAAGTGCATATCATATGCACAACTTACCTTCCTCGTCATCCTCTGGAGATTTGTACTGAAAAGTAGTAGGTGACTGCAATGACTGTTTCTCATCATTTTCGCGTCCTTCTGTAGTAATATGACGACGAACAGGAGTGAGTGATCCACTACTGTTGTTGTTGGTAGTAGATGCACCATCATTGCAATGATTCAAATTGCAATGATTGTTTGTTATACCATCGGCGGCGGCGGCAGTGGCGGCGATGGCGGTAGTAGATAACGATGAAGATACAGTAGAATTATACTTAGCCTCATGGTACCTTCGACATAGCACAGCCGATGCAGCATCCAACCCCAAGCATTCATATGATAAACCAGTTAGGAGTATCTTTTTGTTTGTTGTATCATTGGCAGCGGCGACGGCGACAGCAGTGGCGGTGGCAGCTGCAGTTGATAACGATGAAGATACGGCAGAAGGATATGCTGCAGTAGGCTTAGATGATAGACTCGGTAGTGATAAGGATGGACTGTTGTCATTGGTCCAAGAGGTTCGACTTAAATCATTGCAATGATTAGTTGAACTCGATTGTTGCTTCTTTGTTGACTTGCTAAGAAGCGAGGCTTTTGCTGTAGAGGACATGATGAGATAAACGGATATCGGAGAGATAAACGGCGAGCGGGCAATTGTAAATGGTTATTGGGGCTTCAGTATTGATAGCGGTATGCTATTGTAGAAGATAATGCGCCATTCTAAGTCGACTCGATCTTTAACATCCAGCAAACAAAAAGACTCCCAAACTAGGATACCGTACTGGAAAAGTGCATACGCACGCAGTACGCAAAATGTCCTGCTTACATGTGGAACAAGTACGTCAGTAATAATTACCGATGTTTATAGGTTTATAATATAAACTTTTGCTTCCTCTCTTATCGATACAGCTACCAGATTCTTGGTATTGGTGTTGCGGAAGCTATGCAAATTAGTTTTTTTTTGGTCCTTGGTTCAATCTCTAATCAAGACGGGGACATTGGAAAAATGATTACTTAGCATCTGATGTTGGAGAGATGCCAAGCTTTCAAGATGCAGGTGCTCGTAGTGGATATGCAATCGAATTCTTTTGCAGAGGTAGAAACCTAGCAGATCTTTTTATAGATGGATTTAATCCAAGCTACAACTTTCCCACTTTTTGGTTAGATGAGTTGAGGAAGTCGCCAATGATGGGTAGTGATAGAAGCAGCGTAGAAGATGGAGAAGCAGAGCAACGACCTTACCATATAGCTAGCTTAGGTGGCGGTCCGGCCTTTGACTATGTTGGAGCAGCTCTTGCTACACAGCATTGCTCATATATGTCATCTACAGAGCAACAACAACAGAACACTGCTACAATAAAAGCAACAATATTAGATTATGAAGAAGGTTGGGGTAGTCTTGTCGAGGCAATGGCAAATTCTACACAGTATATATTACAAAACTCAAATCTTCAATGTGATTGGGGAGGCAAGTGTGATATAACACAATCATTACATCATCCTAATAATGTTGCTACATTGGCAATCGCTAAGACAACAGATATGTTTGTATGTCAATATTGTGTGGCCGAGAATATGAAACAATTGCAAGAATCAAACTATATATTCTTTCATGAACTATTCAAATATGCAAAAGATAACTCGTTGTTTGTATTGAGTGAGGTACATCCGAGGTTGTGGCCAGATTTCTATCATTTGATTAAAGATCACTGCCCATATATGCAACTCGGATTCAACAAGAATGGAAGACAAATGTTGCTTAGAAAAAGAGCTACTGTAGATTATGATGAGCAACAACAAGAGGCTTCAAGCTCTATTATGATTAGTGATAAGGACCTCAAGCTGGTAAAGAAGTATGAAGAGTTAGCTTTTTATCATTCAAGGAAGATAGATTCTGGTTGGGTACGACAAGCTTCGAAGAGACGATTATCATGAGTTTAAGAAGCATAACTTCTACATAAATAGTAAGGTTATACGGTGCATGTGCATCTCTATGCATCTATCAACTATCAACTAAGCACATGAAGATCATTACAAGTGTAATAATTTACTCTTGGCCGTTATTTTCAACTAACCACACACGCCGCGCCACTCAACCCATCCTCCTACTACACCGCACCTCTCGTAGTATGCAAATTTAACACTATATCTTCTTCCACATATCCAGACAGAGGCACAAAGCATACTTTATTATCATGCTGCAAGTTATACTCATTGGAAAAGGCCGTCGTATTACACTCGATGAATTATCAAACTTATCACGAGGTAATGCCAAGCTTGAAATGCAGGGAGAAGATACTGCTATTGATACCGCAGAGAGTGGTACCGACGATGCTTTATTATCGGCTGCACTTGACAAACTCTCCCTCAACGACGGAGAAAGTAGTGCAGATATGTTATCAAGTGGAGCAACCATTGCCTCACTATCACTACTGGCGTTAACATTAGTACAAGGACGTGTAGTACGTGGAGAGTGTGCTACACAAGTTGCATCGGAATTAGTTGATATTGTAAATGCCATTGTTACTAATCAAGAAACAGCAGATGAGAGTAGTAAGAAAGTTACATTATCAACCAATTCTACAGAGTTTGCAAAGGGTGTAAATTTACTAATTGCAAATGAAGGGTTGAAGGGTATTGTTGAGGATAAGTCATATTTGGTACGGTTGATATCATTAGCTCGGGTTTCATTAATGTTGTCACAGGGTAAGTAGTTTTTAGTTGTTGTGCATGTGCAGATATAATCAGTTTTTGAAATGATTGAATTGAAGATTGCTCACATCTTATGCACAAATATCAAACTTATTCTCTACAACTCCTCACAAACTATATTAGCGAGATCACTCTCCTCCAAGAATGTAAGTGATGCAATCTCCTCCCTGTCAGTAGAACGGTTAGGTCAATACCTATCACTAGACGTATACTCTACCCAAAATTATGACGAGTTACGTCCCCACCGTGGATGTATTGAAAGTGCTGCAGTATTACGTGCTTGTTTGCAGGGCTCTACATTGGTCAACGTTACCAATAAGACAGTCAAACCAATTACTGATGAAGTTGAAAGTAGTAGTATCAAGTATGCTAAAAGTATACCACAATATCACGGACCGGCACGTGAATCAATTATCATGGCATGTAAGACGATTGAACTTGAAATGAATTGTTCCGAATCGACTGATGCTTTGGAATTTGATGATACTGTTGCCTTGTTGGCTGGTAAATCTGCATTGGATGGTGTGGTCGCATTAATTAATGGAAGTTTGACACGAGTTAGTGGCAATGCAGCTGGAGTTTCAAGCAGTGATGCAACTACATTGGCAGAGCTGGCATCGGCATTAGAAGGTTCAGTAGCGGCACTGCAAAAGGCATTAGAAAATGAAACCAAAGTAGGATGTCAATTCATTGCTCAAGAATTATCAAAGAAGGAGGAAGAGCTCAAGGCAAAGGAGGCCGAGAAGGCAAAACGTGCTGCCGAACGTGGTGGAAGTGGGAATAATCCCAATGCCGCTTCTTCTAATAATGCTGATGAATTTGCAGGTATGACTGAAGCACAAAAGAAGAAGATACTCAAAAAGCGTGCCGAGAAGGAAGCCAAGGCTGCTGCTAAACGCAAGGCTAAGGAGGCTAAGGCATCTGGTGGACAAGCGGCATTATCATCCATCTTTGGTGCCGGCACTGCTGCAATGTATCCCCTGCTATCCAAAGCTACTGCAAACCTATCGGATCCTAAGCTCCTATCTGAATTGGAAACAATTGTCGATGGACTGCTATCAGGTGGTATGCAACGCAAGCCAAAGGTACCCAAGGGTACACGTGACTACTTACCAGAACAAATGTCTATCCGTGATAAGGCATTCACTATCATCCGTCGTGTATTTAAACGTCACGGGGCTGTGGAGATTGACACACCCGTCTTTGAACTTAAGGAAACATTAACAGGCAAGTATGGTGAAGATTCCAAGTTGATTTATGACTTGGCCGATCAGGGTGGTGAAATGTTGGCATTGAGGTATGACTTAACTGTACCATTTGCACGATTCTTGGCAGTAAATGCCGTTGGGAATATTAAACGATTTCATATTGGTAAGGTATATCGACGTGATCAACCGCAACTATCAAAAGGTCGGTATCGTGAGTTTTATCAATGTGATTTTGATATTGCAGGTGTATATGGACGTATGGTTCCAGACTCGGAGTGTTTAACAGTTGCCTGTGAAATATTGGATTCATTGCCCATTGGTGACTTTGGTATCAAATTGAACCATCGTAGATTACTCGATGCTATATTGGATATTTGTGGTGTCCCTGCTGATAAGTTCCGTACCATTTGCAGTGCAGTGGATAAGTTGGATAAGGAACCATGGAGTGAGGTTCGAAGGGAGATGGTTGAGGAGAAGGGATTGGAGGGGAGTGTAGCCGATAAGATTGGCGAGTTTGTAGTATTAAAAGGCAAACCTTGGGATATGTACAACTCCTTAATGGATGGTAAGAAGTTTGGTAATCACAAGGGAGCTATGGAGGCGATGGAAGATTTACGAATCTGCTTTGAGTACTTGGAGGCAATGGATAAGCTCAAGTTCATCTCCTTCGATTTAAGTTTGGCACGTGGGTTGGATTATTATACCGGAGTCATCTATGAGGCTGTTTGTATGAATGGAAATACACAAGTGGGAAGTATCGGTGGTGGAGGACGTTACGATAACCTCGTATCCATGTTCCAAGAGGCTGGAAAAGTCACACCCTGTGTTGGTGTGAGTGTTGGTATTGAACGTGTCTTTACTCTCATGGAAGAACGACTTCGTCAAGAACAAGGAGGGTCAATCAAGCAGCCGAATGTGGCTGTCCTCGTTGCATCTGCTGGAGAGAATTTATTACGAGAACGCATGAAACTTACCAAAGTTTTATGGGATGCCAACATTTCAGCTGAATTTAATCATCAGGAGAATCCAAAGCTCAAGTTTGAGATTGCCAATGCATTGGATAGAGAAATCCCATTCATGGTAATTTCTGGTGAGGAGGAAGCAAAGGAGGGTAAATGTAAGGTGAAAGATTTAAAAGCTCGGACTGAGGAGACTGTGGACGTGACTGATTTGGTCAAGACGTTAAGAAGTAAGGGAGTAGTCCCTGTTGGTTGTGAGTTTGCAATGGAGGTGTTGAATGATGAGAGTGGTTAAAAGTAAATAACAATAACCATATTGATATTGAATATGAAGTTAGTTTACTAAATGAAAAGAATATATCTTCTAGCAAATGTATTGACTCCAATTGATTCATTTGCTGTATAGGTATACCATACTCTCGGCATCACACCACCATATCATATGTTTCATGAATGATTTATCCGCATCCAAAATCATCCAAATAATCTCCTTCCTCTTCTGATGATTCCTCGAATTCACATTGAGGCCAGATGGTAAGATCCTTTGGATAAGAATGAAATAAATCCATGTACTTCTTCCAAGTCAAAGTGTACCGGGCAGGAACATCAGTCATACTAGGATCATGATGGATGTATTCACCCTTGTTGAACCGTTCACAAAAGGCAAAATACTCCTTGGTAGAAAGGATCTGTGTGTATTGTTTTTTGTTTTGATGAAAAGAATTGAGATATACGAACACATCTCATGTATTTATAAATGCACTTACATGACTGTGCCACATCTCATCAATCTTCTTTGATGGTGCTACCTTCTTGTCATTCGTATCCTTCTCTCCGATTTTGATCATCATGAACTTTAGATACTCTTCTAACAATTTCTGTGCCCCCTCGGAATCGTTCTCTTTTTCGTACTGGATCATTACCACACGTTTCTCCTCAGCGGTCAAGGTTGGTACTTCAAGCTTTTGTTTCTTGTTTGATTTTGACATGGTTGGATATAGTTTGATGGAGGTTTGAGGTCTGATATGTGAAAGGATATAAGTGTAAGATAAATATGACACAAGATATGTTCACTCGGGTATTATCTTCTTCTGTCCAATCTCTACACCCCCAACAACCACACTCATCTATACATACGCTGCATCCAGCACATAAGAGTGTATACTTATTGGCCCAGCCCTAATATGAAGCTCAAGATAATACTAACAAACACATACGATATGTATTTTTATAAATTTTGTGCCCATAGCCGTAGTCCGTAGCTATCAATAAAATAGCGTAGTTATCCAGAGGTTACACTCAAACCATTCATATCTTCTTTCAATTTTAAACCTAGAAAGGTACCAAATCTATCAATACAAAAAGATCTCTGATTTATAGCAGCTCCAGAGAGAAGATGGTGCACCCATACACCATATCATATCTGATCATTGCAATGGGTAATTTTTTTCCAAACTAAATATCACAAAAAGTACTCCGTCTCGACCGCCGCCGCCACCGCCACTATAAAGAGTGAACCACATAATAAGAAGAACAACTTACTGAGATTCCTTAGTCAGTGCTGTCAATTGCAAAGGAAAGTAAAGAGTGAAGAAGAGGTCAATCGATTTGTTGCTAAAATCTAACTCCTATATTCAGCGATAAGATTCGTCGCCGACCGTTTGTATGTTTTATTCTCAAAGTGGAGTATCAGAATGAAGTAAAGAAGAGGCAAGTCTAAATACAATTGGACCACCCCCGACATAAAACGAGTAGCAACCCCACTTCCGATTGCTACTGATCGCGGCGGCTATGTGTATCACTCACCTTTAATCTATGCCTGTTGATTTATGACCCCGTTGTTCAATCTTTATTACGATATCAAGGATTTTGAAGTACCAAAACATTATTATTATTATGCAATAGATGCAAAAGTATCGTCATCATCGTCGAAAGTATCATTAGATCGACCCTCCTCGGTATTGTATAGATCAAGTGGAGAGTTATTAGTATCAACAACTTTGCAACATTTCTATTGAAAGTAGACATTATTACTCTGCAAACTGCTCTTGACGTTACTATTAGATAGGTGTAGGATACATCGCAATCGAATCAAATTAGATACTTACATATCAATATCAAACAAATACGATGAAGACAACATCATCGGCGGCAACAAACCTACTATATATCATAGTAACTATACTATGTAATACTATTATCAATCAACAACAATCAGTTGCACAAGCCCTATCAGTAGATGATATCCTAACTCCCCTCGATTCAGTCGAAAACAATATCAACACAAAACTATTTCTATATCAAACACCTGCCTTTCAGTGGATACCATCAACAGTCTACAAATATACAGACTTTCGTGATTCATTGCACGTTATGGCAACTGATGGTGTTGCTAATAAGAGGTTCTATATTGGTGATGAGAATGTTACAAATGGTCATGTATACGGACTAGTGAACATTGCCGCCTTCCTTGCTCAGAGTATGAAGGAAACTATACAGTACGATGCTTGTGATGAGAATAGCTGGGATTTAGTGGGTGGGAAATACCCTCTATCGAATGCCTGTGGTCAGCTCGGACAGAGTTACCAGGACTATCATTGCAGTGAAGAGGAGAAGCATATGGAATGTCCTGTTGATCCCAACATGTCCATTGTGGGTGTCACTCATGCCAAATGGTACGGTGCGCCTCCTCCGATGTTTTGCGGTCCCAAGACAGATGAGCAGCCCTTCACTGGCTTTTGGAATTACAATTATGAGTGTAACAAGGGATGGGCTAATCCCCCCGAGACTTGTGATGTATACGAAGATCAGAAGGCTGGCAAGTTTGATAACTCAGCGCCGTATGCTAATGTAGCTGGTCGGACTGATGTCGAAGGATGCTGTTGGTGGGGACGTGGAGTTATTCAAACCAGTGGAATATGTAACTTTGGCAAACTCAACTACTTCTTGGGAGCTGGGGCTGCAAGCGATGGACGACCTTCTCGATACCCGCAAGTTGACTTCTGTAAGGACCCAGAAATCATATGCTCAAGCCCCGAGTACAAGGAGCTCAAGTGGATAGCAGGCGAGTTCTATTGGATGGAATCAGTCCAAGGCTACAATGAGGGCGGTTGGGACTATCTGACTGAGCTACGAAAGTTTGTCGACGGAGGGATGACTGGAACTGCCTTCATTGATGGTGTTAGTGGAATTGTGAATCGAGGATGTCACAACCCAGTGAGTGTGAAGAGTTCGAGTAGTCTTTGAATGATATATGATGTGCATGTATCTTTTTCTAACTTTTTAAACTTGTCATTACTATCTACCTTTATTCAGCCTTGTGGCACTGGTGCTTTGGACGGGGGTATTGACCGTGCAGAGAACTTCAAGAAGGTACTCGATGTGATGTTTGAGGGCTCTCCGCCTCAGGTAGGGTCTTCTGCATCGAATAGTGTTGGTTCAAGCAGCTCGAATCAAGAAGGATCAACAACTCAAACACCAGTTACTTCAGACAAGTGGTATCCAGACTACAACGGTGACTACGCAAAAGGAAAATGTATCAATGAGCTCCCTCTACCAACTGGCAGACCTAACTATAGTTCTGGAGAAGGATGCTGTCAAGCATCTTATGGTAACCAAGCGTCTGGTTTCTGTTTGAGCTCGCTCAATACTGACCAGACTACTGGTACATCTCCTACAAGCAGTACTACTGTCGATACTCCATCTGCCAGCTCGCTCACTACACGTCCACCGGTTGATCCAACTTCCGAGGCAGGTATTATCATTAGTTCTGAGACTTTCATTAACATGGAAAGTACTTTGGAGAGTGTTAAAGATGATATAGATAACAAGCTCTTTCTATATCAAACACCTGCCTTTCAGTGGATACCATCGAGTGTTTATAAGTATGACGACTTCATTGAGAGCATATATGTGATGGCAAGTGAGGGAGTCGCTAATAAGAAGTTGTATATTGGTGATGATGATGTCGAGAACGGTCATGTATATGGACTAGTGAACATTGCCGCCTTCCTTGCACAGAGTATGAAGGAAACTATTCAATATGATGCTTGTGATGAGAATAGCTGGGATTTGGTGGGTAGCAAATACCCTCTCTCGAATGCCTGTGGTCAACTTGGACAAAGTGTGAGTACATACTATTTCATCTCATGTATATCGGTATCTCTCATATGTGTATAAATATGACTTGCTCATTCTCATTCAATGATTTCCTATCTTGATACAGTACCAAGACTATCATTGCAGTGAAGAAGAGAAACATATGGAGTGTCCCGTCGATCCCAACATGTCTATTGTGGGAGTTACTCATGCCAAGTGGTACGGTGCACCTCCTCCGATGTTTTGCGGTCCCAAGACAGATGAGCAGCCGTTTACTGGCTTTTGGAATTACAATTATGAGTGCAACAAGGGATGGGCTAATCCCCCCGAGACTTGTGATGTATACGAAGATCAGAAGGCTGGCAAGTTTGACAACTCAGCGCCATATGCCAACACAGCTGGCCGGACTGATGTCGAGGGGTGTTGCTGGTGGGGACGTGGCGTTATCCAAACTACTGGAGTATGTAACTTTGGCAAACTCAACTACTTCTTGGGAGCTGGGGCAGCAAACGATGGGCGTCCTTCTCGATACCCACAAGTTGACTTCTGTAAGGACCCGGAAATCATATGCTCAAGCCCCGAGTACAAAGAGCTCAAGTGGATAGCAGGCGAGTTCTATTGGATGGAATCAGTCCAAGGTTACAATGAAGGTGGTTGGGACTACCTGACTGAACTACGGAAGTTTGTCGACGGAGGGATGACGGGAACTGCATTCATTGATGGTGTCAGTGGAATTGTGAATCGAGGATGTCATAACCCAGTGAGTGTGTAGAGTTCGAACAGCATTTGAATGACATATGATGTGTGTGCATCTCTTTTCTAACTTTTTACACACTTGTCTCTTACTATCCATTCAGCCCTGCGGCACTGGCGCTTTGGACGGGGGTATAGATCGTGCAGAGAACTTCAAGAAGGTACTCGATGTGATGTTTGAGGGCTCTCCGCCTCAGGTAGGGTCTTCTGCATCGAATAGTGTTGGTTCAAGCGGCTCGAATCAAGAAGGATCAACAACTCAAACACCAGTACCAAGTACTTCAGATAAGTGGTATCCAGACTACAACGGTGACTACGCAAAAGGAAAATGTATCAATGAGCTCCCTCTACCAACTGGCAGACCTAACTATAGTTCTGGAGAAGGATGCTGTCAAGCATCTTATGGTAACCAAGCGTCTGGTTTCTGTTTGAGCTCGCTCAATACTGACCAGACTACGAGTAATCCACCCACAGGTGTTTCAACTCTTCGCCCGACATCAATGAGTCCAACAACCAATAACAGTTCTAGCATTCCAATAACCACTTCTCCGCCGACAAATAAGGTAAGCCTTGTCAATATCAATTGACATTTCTAATCGTTTCTAAATGAAATGAGCTCATGTATATTTCGTTCTTGTGATACAAAGCCTACCCCCATCCCAACATCTCCCCCATCTACCGCTAAGCCTGTTGATTCGTTTGCCGATTCGTTTGCTGATTCTCAATCTTTAGATATGTGGTACCCAGACTACAACAATGATTATGCGTTAGGAAAGTGTATTAATGATATGCCTATCCCCAGTGGAAGATTGTTTTATGATAGCGGAAGTGAATGTTGCCAACGAGCATATGGCCAACAAGCATCCGGTGTCTGTTTGAATTCGTTGCCTGTTGGAGACTCCATCGCTCCCATGTCTGAGGCTACAACAGGCAATGATTTCATTTCCTATGATTGTGGTAGTGAAGGTGTCGTTGACTCTTTACAAATTGACATATCATATGATTATGAGATTTACGGTGAAAACGGCGAAGAAATACTACCCGAGTTAAAAGAACAGATGATGGCGGCACTTGCAGAGAGTCTTGGTTGTGTGGCCTCTTTAAGGAGAAGTCTAGAAACGACTGATGATCAAGTAATATTGGGTTTTCAATCGGCTGAAGGTACTGATATGATCAATAGCCAAGGTTCATGTGATGGATCTATTTCAGAATGTATTCCTGTCGTTGGACATCTTGTTGCCTATGTTCAATCGGATGCCTCGTCTGACTCCGTATCAACAACAAAGAACCTGATACTAGATCAAATCAAAGATGATATAACAACGAACAGTGACAGCTATTCATACCTCACCCAAAACATAGTCTTTGTTAGTGAGCACCGGAATGATCATCAGCGTCCGAATGTTGCCGTCAACGCAGAAGAGACAACAACTGACCAGTCTGGTAACTTAGCAGTTATCATTATTCTTGCCGTGCTTGTTAGTTTAGTTGTTGTTGCTATACAAGTACTATTGGTGGTGAAGAAAAGACGATTAAGAGAGAATAAGAAAGTAGAGGCTAATGAGGAAAGTAAGGAGAAGAGCAATGAGGTATCAGAAACAATTGCCGAGACTGCTCTTGTGCCTTTTGTTGATCACGAGGAGAGAGCTAATTTTGCTGCAGACACTGACAATCTGAATTTAGATAGTTCTGAAGCACAAACAGTGAGTAATGATATCATCCAGACTGGTAGTCTTATTGAGCAGCGCCAGGAAAGCTTTGAAGAGTATGTTCAGCGAATGTATAGGAAGGATGAAGAAATGAAATCACAAGCATCCTATCAACAAATGCTAGTGGATATGTACTGTAACCAAAAGACAGTGCCAGAGGTGACAGAGCCATCTGTTATGTTGCAACAAACTAGTGAAGACCAAAGTGATAATCTCTCTTCAACAGCTGAGACAAAAACTGCAACTGATTCATTGAATGAGCTACCTGCTGGTTGGATTGCGTTGCAAGATCCAAATAGCGGAGCCACATATTATGCAAATGAGCAAACAAACGAAACCACTTGGGAAATACCATTTGAATAGAACGAAACAAGATAGCTAACAAGTACACTAAACACTTGAGGAACTTCTTTCAATATCTGACTGTATCTATCTGTATTAGTAATTAACATACTCTCAATCAAAAAAAACACACAAACAATGTTTGTCATCACTTTAGTTGTTTGGCATTTAGGTAAGGCCCTCTGTCATACTTTTACAGCCACATGGGGTCAGATTTCTTGCCTCAGATTCCGATTTCTGCCAACTCTCAGGCAACATTTAGCCATCAAGTGGCACCTCAGAGATGTAGGCTTGCAAGAGTAGTGGTTGTTTGGCATTGTATAGGTGTATAACAAAGTGATGAACACTCCCAGCATATTTCTAGGGCCATCTGTCATACTTTTACAGC
>Ga0214480_100181_pt1 | contig 30522 bp, 27 predicted proteins | sample M1_20Mar14CPVII9_3_FD_165042 | JGI IMG/M metagenome (GOLD analysis project Ga0214480, IMG submission 165042) | Marine eukaryotic communities from Monterey Bay, California, United States - M1_20Mar14CPVII9sort6BwellE17 | ecosystem: Environmental > Aquatic > Marine > Unclassified | place: USA... | reverse complement strand
GTAAGAGGTTTGGTATATTAGATGATGATAAACTATCAATCATTAAAAAGTCTACAGATATATTAGTGCATGAAATTGCAACAGAGGAACAATTAGCAGCATTACCACATTATGATGGGGAAACTTCATTGGCAGATTATCATTATCTTCAATTATTGAGGGCACCTCTTGCCTTTGATCAGCTTGTTGCAGGATCTGAGTATGTGAATGATTCGGATAAATCATTTGTTAGGCATAAGCGCCATACAGGGTTTGGTAGTTGGAGTACTGCCTTTAGCAACAACATACTAAGGGCAGGCAAGCATTATGTATCGTTTACATCACGCCTTATTGGATGGAATATTGATTGGAGCTTGATGATGTTCAGCTACTGGGAAGTGTATTTCAAGTGATTGGAGTGGTTCTGATAATGAATACAAATCATGGGAGGGAATGGAGCGTGTATCTGCTGGTGATGAAATTGGAATGCTTCTTGATTTGGATGAGGGTACATTATCTGTGTACAAGGATGGGCGGAAACTTGGAGTTATGAAAAGTGGATTAGCGGGTCAATACTGCTGGGTGGCATCTATGTGGAACGGAACTAGTGCTATTATCAAACGAGGAACAATTCCCCCATGAATATGAGTTGAGCAGTGTCGATGCATCCGACTTCTCTATCATCAACTAAATCCCCAAAATAATTCACACAAAATTGATGAAAAGTATCTTTCAAGAAATAGTAATACTTAATGCTATGGGCAGGAAGAAATATAGCTGCTAGCATAAATCAAAAGTCAATCCTAATAATTTGCTCTATTTTACATAATGGATGGCCTAAGCCAACCTCCATCTCACAAACAAACATTCACCTCTTCTTCTTCTTCTTTATGCGGTGCTTGTTTCATCATTATTCTCCCCTAGGACATCAAAGAGCTGTTCCTTATCGTATAGAAGTTCACTCGGGAAATTCGTATGCATAGGAAGCACCTTCTCCATGTCGGGTCCTTCAGGCACGCCAAACCATTGAGAAGTGCCGTACCACATGGCATCCCAGGGATACTCGGGAACGACTCTTCCTCTACTCGTTAGCATGAGAGGATTCTCCGGACCGGGCTCAAATTCACTAAGATACTTTCCTAGTACACGTCTTCCCTTAACACTTCCTCCAAGCATAAAGTGATGACCGCCCCAGGCATGATCAGCTCCATTGTTACTATTCTGATCAAGGGTACGACCAAACTCAGTAAACTGAACTAGGGTAACCTTCTCCCACAATCCCAATGCCTTTACTTCTGCAACAAAGTCTCGAATACAATCATTCACTCTAGTAAACTTCTCGATAAGCCTTGCATCAACATCCGAATGAGTATCCCATCCACTTGTTCGTACGAAGAACAAATCCCTGGATACGCCACGAGCCGCGGCAGTTTGCATAATTTGGGTAACAGTCTTGAACTCGCGGGCATCACTATGGTCGGCAGTCCATGTGGTTTGTAGTGACACCTTGTCAAGTTCCGCCTTGAGAAGTTCAGTCTTGGCAAATGTATCAATTAGTTTGGATGACCAAGTTTCAGCAAAGACGCCGCTGTCAATTGTACTAGCACCGTTGATATCCTTAATAACTTCATTCATATTTTCGATTGAGGGGTCATCGTTGATCTCAACCACGCCTTCGCTGTTTACAATGAAGGGAGAATCGCCTTGACCAGGAGTACCAACGAGAAGTTCTTGTTCTCCATCAACGGAGAAGGCATTGGCATTAATTCCTGCCTGATATAGTGTATCAAGCATACGGCCACCAACACCTGTCCCGACATACTTATCATGTACATCCAAAAGCTTCATTTCGAGTGACATGCCGTCATGTGAAAAGAGTCGAGTCTTGTCAAGGACATCTCTATAATTGTCAGCAGTGGCGGGGGCTGAAAGGAAGCCTGCGTTTGCAATGAACAGAGCCTCTTCGTCAAGGTACAAGTCACGAAGTGCAGGTAGCATTTCATGAATACCAAAACTAGAACAAGGCTGTGCAGTGTTATTGGCTGGGATTTCCAACAAACGATCCAGAGGCATACCGATACCCTCTGCCAACTCGCTTTGCCCACGAACCTTGCGGTAGTTGTCATAGACATCAATTGGAGAGCAGGAGTATGGAGCGAGCATATTGTATGAATCTACACCACCAGCCAGGTTGTAATATACAATGGCCTTATAGTCTTCTGGGGCTGATGATTCTTGAAGTTTACGGGCAGGTGCTGGTTGAGAAGCTTCATCAACAGTTGCATGGGTCACCTCGCTCGTTGAATGGAATTCACCTGACGTTACTACCAACTGTTGTAAACATCTGAATTGACTTCCTGCATCTGGCCGTGCCGAACAAGCACTAACAATCTTATCAATGTTGTCCTTCGTCAATCGACCTGCCGTCAAGAGAAGAGATAACTCTTCAGCTTGCTCGACAAGAGAGGAATTAGCAGCAGGCTCATAGAACAAGTGTCCATAGCTTTCTGTATACTGGCCATCTTCCACACATGAGCCATAGCCTGGGTCGGTTGATAAGCCTTCTTTACAACTTCCGAGACCATACTTGATCAATGACAAGAGTCCGTTGATAATGCCGGCGATGTTAGGCGTAGTGACAATTGACGCCTCGGGACTTGCCAGTTGAGTTTTCACCATTGATCCACTTGTTGGGATATATCCGGGTAGGTAGTAGGAGAAGACAGATGGGAACATGTAAGGACCGTTGCCAATCTTTGCCGCAATGGAAGGCAACTTAATGCCATAAGAAGTTTGCATCAAATGTCCGTCTAAGGTTTCCGGAATGTGTGTTCTATAGTCCATTGACCGCATCAAGTTTGTTAGTTTCAAGATAGGCTCTCTCATGTTGCCATGAGCAGGATCTAATACAATAGCTGGATCGGTGGCCTCTCTGTCAAGGACGATTGACGCTGCCATTGCTGCAAGATCTCCGTACTTTCCTGTACCAAAGCTTACTCCGCCGGATGTGTAGCTTCCTGTACGATATGCTTCGACACAGCTTGCAATGTATCGTCCAGATGGATTCGAGAATCCAAATCGTTGCATAACTCGAGGACAAAGGAAGGGGGCAGTGTTAGGATGGTAAAAGTATTCATCCAAGATAGCTTCCGTTTCATACTGTGCATCCTTTACAGTCATTTCACCATGGGTAGCTGAGTTGGCACCATCCGGCATGAGACTCATATAATGAGGTGGGTTTCTGAAAGACGAAGGAACGACTGAGCTTGCTCCCGTGACAACCATGTGATCGATGTTAGGGCCTCTTGAGTACCAATCGGGGATCTGTAAACGAATAGTATTGTTTTGTCCAGCTAAAGATAGGTGAAATATTATAAAGAAGAAGTGATGAGTGATGAAATGGGGTTGGTTGAGTACACTTCACATATAGTAATATCACTCACCAATAAGGTTGACCTTTAGTGGCTTAGTCATGTGCCAATCATCGTCAGATCCCCCAGTTGGCAACACAGTGAAACCATAATCAAAGTCATTTATATCAGCACAATAATCCCATCCCTTCTTCTGACAACTTGGACATGATGCACTCTCGTCAATCGAACATCCAGGGACAGATTCATAACCGGTATTCTGCATACAAAACAGACCAGGCATACAATCTATGTCTGCATCACAATCTCCATCACACCGTGCAAGAGAAGATGGGAGCGGAGAAGCGCTAGTGATACTGTTGAGAGGGAGAGGAGTATATGGATTTGATGGTTGCCGTTTAACCTCTTGATCATTCACAAAGACAGACAAGGGCCGAGGTGAATAATCAACAGCAGCTCTCAAAGATATCTCATATTCACCATCAGCAGGTACGACGACATCATTGAATTCAATGTATGAAGAAGAATTGGCACCAGAATATAGCCAGACTAACTCTCCTCCAGTTGCCGAAACAGTACCTGAACTCCTGATTTCTGCATTGAACACCTCGGCTTTCTCGGCTTCATAGATAGTTGGGGTCATTGTCCAGCCTTCGAGCTCAACATTGGAGACAACATTCTTCAAGAAGACGGTCTTTCCTCGGTATGAGACCTCAAAGACTGTGGTCTTGTCAACACTATCTCCTACAACATGAGCTGTGGCACCATTTCCTAAATTATTAGGCACACTTCCTTCTTGGGGGGCATATATTCCGAGGAAAAGTTGGCTCATGACATCATCTACAGAAACATTAGTGTCAGAAAAGACAGCAGTCTCGGTCACGATTGTCTTACACAAACAGTGGCCACTAGACAACTGTTTACATCCATTAGCTGCACATGTATTAGTCTGTGTTAAGAGAGAGGACAAGTATTGAGCATGAGATGAAGATCATAAATAAGAGAAAGTCCATGACCACTACTGATTCTTGAACTCACCTCACTACTTCCAGGATAGTCACCACTCCAATGAACCTTGAACCAATTTAGAGTATCATCTTCAGCCACAAGCCAAGGAATGGTATCAACATATGTATCCACTACATCATGAACAATAGCGACATATCCATCTGCGTTGACCTTGACATTGATACCGCCTATGAGTATGAGACGAGAAAGAAGAAGCGTAAGCTCTGCATGTACATTTAAAACAAACAAGAAACAACAATAATAAAGCTCCCTACTTACAATCCTTGTTGGTCCAGTGGTATCCGTGTTCCCTCCATGAGTCTCTGTCTGGTAGCTGATCAATAGTTTCATAGAAACAAAGATCTTTCCCATAGTCAACACATCGATCCTTGGCAGTATCATATGTCATGCGCTCTTGATCATAAAAGTGAGTAACACCTGACACCTTCTCTGCAATCCGAATGTCTTGATAATGATCCTCTTTGCAGCATGCTTCCCTAGCAACAGCTAGCTCTGGATTTGCACACATGGTACCTCGGTAAGTGTTGACACGAAGTTGTACTTGCTTCCCATTGTCATAGTATCCAAGCTGAACACAAGGAATCTGAACATATTCGTAGTATACAGATCCAACCTTGATGACACGGAGAGTATCAACTAGACACTCCACTGTGTCAGGAGTACATGCAAGGTCATTATCCAACACTACAGTGAGCTCGTAGTTACCTCCGTTGTATAAACGATCATATAAAGCGGAAGGCGAGGCCAGCTCTACCCGTGAAACGTTGTAGGCCGCATCATCTGCTAATTCATCTTCATCCTCCATGAGTTCAGGAATAGATGATGAACCAAGCAGACGGTAAGTAGCACCCTTCTTGAGGAACATTTTGTCAGGTAGATCTGTGCATAACAACTCTTTGTCACCAATATAACCGCCCTGCAAGTCGGTCTTGGGGAAAGGATCTCGCCATTTAGGAACAATCTTCATTGGATCTAGTCGGTTGCTAGTAGAACTAGTCCACCTGATTTCAATGTTTCCACGTGCTGGTGTTCTGGAGAATCCAGTCCAACCTCTTGCAAACGATACAATGTCTTCGTTAGAATAAGTTTCAACAGCGTTGCCTTCGGCATTTAGAACAGGTGTGCCATCATCATTCAACTTGATCAAACCAATTGAAAATAACTGCATAATCTCACTGTGACAAGAGAGACAGGTTCACGGGGATGAGAGATGATGTGGATAAGAGATGATATGGATGAGAGAAGACCTGGATACTTCAAGAAGGGAGTGGACTTACCGAGCATAATTCTCATCAGCGTTGGAATTTCTTTTATCATCATCCTCGTAAACAAAAGAAGTACTCTTGGAGCCCTCATATGTGAGATGCTCAGCCATTAAAGCGTTATAGCTTGCCTCACGAAGGATATCTCTATAATTACCAAACGCGTTGCGAACCATTATATCGTAGAAGTTGGTATGCACCTCAGTGAGTTCGTCAGCATTAATGTTCTGTGTATAATTTGAGTAAGAAAGAGGAGGTAAATGGATGAGATATTTGATATGAACAGTTTGCACATATCTTGTGAACAAGTCAACAAGTAAAGGATACCTGAGGGATACCAATACACTATAATAGCAACTTACATCAGGCACTGTAGTAACAATCTGCGAGAGAGCCCATGCCATACGTTGACGAAGCTGATCGTTCTCATACAAAGCAATCTCGGCCCAAATATTAGTCTTTTGATTCGGTTGAACAACGTCATTATACCACTCATCGAGTTCACTCTCAATGGCATATGTCTCAGATAAAGTTGGATCATTGGCCACCTCGCCAAGCGATCCACAGACAATGGCATCATTCACTATGCCTCCTCCATTAGACAGACAAGCCTCGCTACTCATGAAGCATGTATCCTCGTTGACAAATGATCTCGGGACGTTGGAGCACTTTGTAACGCCGCCGGTTTTATTCATCCATTCGGCACCACCGTCACTAAGTACATTAGAGGTCATATCCTCATCGTTGAGGGATGGTCCGTTGGATTCTTGGATAATAGTTGGAGTCCACTGCACCCACGAGCCATCTGATAACTTACCAAAGATAGGAGCATCAGTTTTCTCCGCAAACTGAGGTACCTGGTCACAAATGGGTCCACTAAAACCTCCTTCCAACAAGAGTTCATTTCCACGAATGTTAACATATGGGGCAACTAAATCAGATGACGTGTCGATGAAGACATCACTTTCACTAAACTCAAAGTAGTCACCAATATATTGCTCATAGCCAGTCCAATCAACCGGTAGGTTACCAACATCAGGATGTACGGCATCTCCAGATGGAGCCTCTTTGACACTAGCCCTACCAAACGGATAACGGTAGAGGTCCCCAAGAGGAGGATAAGGGTAGGTGGACCAATTATAGTCGGTGTCTTCAGCGAATTCATAATCAAATTGTCTAAGAGCATGAATTCCATTCTTGGCTACTGCACGTACATGACCATTTTGTTTAATCAGCACAGCTGCAGGCTTCCCTAAACGAAGGTGGTCAATGTCAGGGCCCGAAGCTTCAATCGACACGAGTGTGATATTATTTGAACCAGCAACAAGGTCAACATTGACTAACTTGGAATACATCCAGTAGTTCTCCGAATCAGTGTGCTTGAAATCATAACTGGCTTCGATTAGCTGTTGATTAACAAACAACTGGCAAGGACGATTGCCACCATATTTAGAGCTGCCGTTTGCGTATCTGAATGATAACTGTTTGTTTCCTGCGTCTTCTGCAGCAAGTTCAACATTAAGCTCAAGGAATCCGTAGTTTGAGCCAAAGTCAAAATTTCCAAGTCCAGACACACCAGACAGATAATTCTCAAAAAGACCACTGTGCGCCACGACATCTCCTTCAGCATCTGTTTCAAAGATTTGGCTTGTATCTTGTTCAGTGGAGACTGTTTCAAAAGTGACAATATTGGGTAGGTCATCACCCAAATGAGGATCGTAACGATCTTCTGGGAGGAAGGAATATCGTCTCCACTTTGAGTTGGGTGAGCAGGGATGATCTGACCGAGCCTCTTGAGCGGTTGTAATCCATTTACGATTAGCCCTTTTCCGGAAGTACTCTCGATGACTTGACTTGGGCATGCTGATCTGTTCTTGTACATACGCTGCACGAGCAGCTTCTCCCCAATTACCATTATCTAGTGCGTCAATCTCAGACATTTTGGTACCAAATGTAACCATCTCGAGGAACTTTGCTATACTCTTACGAACACCTGAAGTAGAAAGAAATCTACGAGTGCCATCCGATGAAGATATGTCATCCTTGGAAAGGATAACATAACTTGATGAGCTATCTGCTAGTACAGGTAGTGTCATTAAGCAGCTAGACCCAGTGCAAGAGATGCTATTAGAAGAGGCGGCAAGTGGACCAGGAGCTGCCTCCCAATCAAAGGTATCATATGATCTTGAATACGGAGTAAGAACATCCGAAGTGTGGACGAAGATACCACAGAAGATCAAGGCATCAGAGTTCTTCACGATCTTAGTACCAGCACCAATCACCTTCGAGGATCCAACAGAAGGGCATGATAAGGCTTGAACAAATGACTCGGTGGATGACGAATCAAAATCTAACTCTTCATACTGCACACCAGGTAGTTCAATCTCGGCAAATTGAAGTGAGTTGGAGTTGGAGTCACGGGTTGCTTCGAATGTCAACTTGTAGTGCAAGTACTCAAGATTATTGCCAAGAGATACCTCAGTAAAGACTTTTGTACCATCACCAGATTCATATGATGATGCCAAGCCTTCACCTTGGGAGTTACGGCCCGGAACTGGATCAGTCCATGGCAAACTACCCGAGCTAATGGATGTCCATGAACCCTCTGCACTAGATCGGCCTTCTAGTGTGTACTGGACAGGATCACAGCCAGAGCAGTCGTTATGGCTGTATACTCGAAGAGCTTTGGCAATAGATACCTTGTTATGAGACGGAATAATGATCATTCCACTTGCTGTTCCTTGAAGTCCGGTACGATCACAGACAAACTTGTTGGTAGTTCCGTCAATAGATCTAGGAGGGACATTGACATCAATATTGTTACATCCAAAGACTGAGACATATGACTCCTCATCTAAGATACTTGCCACTTCGTTGAGTGTAGGCGCGTCGGTTGGAGCTGACGTCGTTGGAGATGTAGAAGGACTTAAAGTGGGGCTTGTAGATGGAGAAGTTGTGGGCTAAACAAGATAGACAGGGAATAACATGAGCTATTATTAATGTCAAATAATACAAACTTCTCAAGTAGGGGGTTCTTACCTCGGGAGTGGGATAAATACAGATATCAACCCCAGCCTGTCTACCAACTCCTTCACAATATGGCACGGGCTCAAATCCAGTCCTCTGAAAACATACCAATCCTTCAGCACATTCACTATTATTATCACAATCTCCTTCACATGCACCTAAGAGATATGGGTTTCCCCTATTATCAATACCTTCGTTGCCGGTTTTGAACACGTAGTTAGCTGGACGTTCAAAGCAAACATCATAACCACCAGCTTCCTCGGCACTGCCAGTACAGCCAGGCACGTCAGGCTCATTAGGGTCTCTGGTAAAGCAGTACAGACCAGGCTTACAGTCTGAGTCTTTATCACAGTCACCGAAGCAACTTTCAAGAGGGAATTCATGTTCGGGTACCCCATTATCACCGACCTTTTGGATTGGACGTGGTAGTACCAATGATGGAACAGCCGGAGCTCTTGTAGGCGACTGACTAGGAGACTTTGTCGGGGTGGCGGACTTGGTTGGAGAGGTTGTGGGCTATTTACAAGATACAAAACTGGGATGTGAGCTATTATCAATGTCAAATAAATTCATGCTTTTTGTACAGTTGATTGAATCATCTCTTACCTCGGGAGTGGGATTAATACAGATATCATCTCCGGCTTTCCTACCAACTCCTTCACAATATGGCACGGGCTCAAATCCAGTCCTCTGAAAACATACCAATCCCTCTTCACACTCACTATCATTATCACAATCTCCTTCACATGCACCTAAAAGATAAGGGTTTCCTCTGTTGTCATTACCATTATTGCCTGTTTTAAACACATAGTTATCTGGTCTTTCAAAGCAAACATCATAACCATTAGCCTCCTCGGTACTGCCAGTACAGCCTGGGATCTCGGGAAACTCATCGGGATCTCTGGTAAAGCAGTACAGACCAGGCTTACAATCTGAGTCTTTATCACAATCTCCGAAGCAACTTTCAAGAGGGAACTCATGTTCGGGTACTCCATTGTTACCTACATTCTGGATTGGACGTGGTAATACCAATGATGGAACTGCCGGTGATCTTGTAGGAGACGGAGTAGGACTCGTTGACGGAGCTGGTGTTGGAGGAGGAGTTGGAGCGGCTGAATAGCTCAAGTATGCAAAGCATTCATATCCAGACATCCTTGTTCCATCTGTCACTTCACCAACAGTTAGGTAAGAACTAATTTCAGTAGCACCTTCAGGGATAGGAAAGGGCATCGATCCATCGTCAAAGTGACATTGACATTGTCCATCGGCAATCTTGGTTGTGAATCCAGTATAACCATCCACGCCTTGACCTAAAGCATTGCAATATGTTGCACACTCGGAGGGACCTGTCATCGGATCAGTATACAGACCATCCATGATGATACTGTTGTACATTTCATTGCTATGCTCACATATGCCTTGGTATGGTTCCTTGTATCCATCCGGTGTTTCCTGATTAGATGAGGGGAGAATTGAGCAGGTGAAAGGATAGTATGAGCGAAAGTTGAACACATGATATGTGCACAAAAGACAACAACAAAAGAAGTAATGACTACTCACAGCTGGTGAATAACAGACATCATCTCCGGATCTGTAACCAACTCCAACACAATTTGGCACAGGCTCCAAGGCATCCCTCATGAAACATTTCAATCCCTCTGCACAGTCACTATCTCGATCACAATCAGATTCACAAGGTCCTAATGGGAACGTTCCATCCACAACACCCATATTGTTTTTGCCACCGTTACCAGTTCGCCATACATAGTTCGCTGGCCGGGCAAAACAGTAGTCACTTCCGGATTTTCCTTCTCCCTCACACCCAGGCACAGGAGTATATCCAGATCGCTGAAAACAGTACAACCCCTCGGCACACTCTCCATCATTATCACAGTCTCCCTGACACTCAATGAGGGGAAACAACTCAGCTGGTACACCATTATTACCCCAATTATGTAAATATCCTGTTGGGTCATAACAATAATCTGTACCACTTGAATCGTTGCCGTCACATCCACGAACTACTACATCAGGTCCACGTTGGAAACATCCTAGTCCCGGTCCACACTCTGCATCATTATCACAATCTCCTTCACATAATCCAAGGGGGAATAGTTCAGCCGGTGCTCCATTGTTCCCTACCTTGTTTAGGGATGCTAGTTTACGTTGCTTTGGTGCCTGTTTATTTGTATGAACATGTAGGTTTGAAAAAAGAGACACAAGATATGAGCAAAATGTTGGAAGATGTGTTATAGACTCCTACGCCCTTCTATATTCCCTCCCCTTGTTATTCATTGCAATACCGATCATATATATGCAAACAATACATAGTGTGGTATATGATGCTGCAGAAGGCAGCATATAAGGTTGTAATTGCAATGATGAGAGGACTAGTGAATCACTCTCCTCTATGCCTATCGGTCATTCATCCTCTCCACACCGAGGCCGCCGATTGCCATCCATATTATTCTTCACATAAGTTCTATATAATTTTCTGGGTTCCATGTATATTCAGCTGTCTCTCTAGACTCTTGACATCCCCATCGGACAAACTACTCAGTTCGTTCAGCCTAAAAACACATTATCAACAATGTCTCTTTCGAAAGGAAAAACATCACAACTATACTCACCTGATGAGATGTCACCGACGATACAACATCACCTTCTACTGTTACAGATGATGATGATGCTGCTGCTGCTGCTACACCATGATACTTATAGCCACTAATGGCAATAAGATATGATAGGCTGCAAATCTTCATTTGATCAATTTTTTGATACAGCCTTTTTTGCAATCTTTACTTTGTTTGTTTATACTTTTTGATATAGGTTAGAATATTATTGTGAGATATATTAGATTATTAGATCCAGTCTTATCATTGCTCTGGATATCGTTTAGTTTATGATAGTCGAATATAGGGCTTGGGTTGCTTGAGTATTGATTATTGATTCACTAACGATTAAAATACCCTAAAAAGGGGTATCAAAGTACCCGCAGATTGCCCCTCAAAGTCATTGCATCTGTCACTACCCTTGAAACTTGCTAACTTCAAGTGAGGCTATTTACTTTTTAGTACAGACTCAGCGTATGTACATGCAAACAAACAGCTCATGCACAATGATTGCTGCCAGCTATGCTGTATCATGTATCTGATGCATCTCTAACTCTCGATTATCAGCTGTCAGGGTTTACTTTAACAGTTTACTTAATCTTCTTACCAACCCCATAAAGTGAGTGCTCTACACTTACCTACTTAACTTCTCTTCACCACATTAAAATGGCAATTTAAAGCCTCCCTTTTGTTCCATCTCCTCAAACTTGCCGGTGGCTGCGTTAAACATTACCGTACGACTCTCTCTTGCTGCCGCAACCTGTTCTTGAATCTTCTCTCTTCGTTCCTCTACACGCTTAGTTTCTGCATCACGTGCCTCCTGATATGACTTCCTCTCCTCCTCGGCTTCTGTCTTGAAACTCTTACGCTTTGTTAATATGAATTCCATATCAACATCCGTCAATGCTCCCAGCCAAGTCGCAAACTCTTCCCTCGTACTCCGACCGGGCTTCAATACCTCCGAGGCTAGTAATTCACTACCCAATAGTTGTACATCACCCTCCTTCATGTTGGGACATTTGGATCGAATGACCTTAAATGTTGGTTCCAATCCTGATACGAATGCCTCCAATGCCTCATCTTGTGCAGCATCACCGGTACCAAATCGGGGAACGATGTACGCTAACAAGTTCACCTTATCTTCAGGTGTCATGGCAGCAGTTAATGTTCCAACCGGTTTCCAAAAGTTTTGCGATGGTTTACGTAATCCCAACCCCATCTTCATATTGTTAATCTGTAATTCATTACCGTCAAAGTCTGGATCACCAACCAAGTTGGCAGCCAACTGAGCTTGCATACTGAATGTAAATGCAAATTGATCCATCTTGATTAAACTTGCATATATCTTTGGTAATGAATCCAAATGACTAACAATACGTGTCCTACTGCTATCATCAAGCGTATCATATGCACGTGCCAATCGTGGAACAATCAACTTCTTATCACGATCTTCAAGTGTTGGCATCATCCATAGTCTTGATTTGATATATTCTTCAACATCATCACCATCATTTAATTCATCTTCCATTTGTTTCTTCTTAGCCTGGACGACATATGCACCGGGGGGTACACTATCATCCTTTGTTTTTAACTTATCTAATATATTCTCTTCAGTTTCAATCTTCTTAGCACCGGGAGGACTGATGTCGAATCCTTTCAATCCTTCCCAACCTTCACCGGCACTAAATTGGAAGAAGGATCCGGCTACCCACATGTGTTGATCGTCTGTCATGTCACGCCATTGTTTCGTGAATGCCTCATTGAACTTTTCTACGTATGCATCCTTGGATAGAAAGGGTACGATCATTATACCTCCTGGCTTGAGTGCTCGCCAGCATGATCTAGTGATTGTGTGTTGATGAGATGTATAGGGATGCAAGATGATTGAGCAAATGGGCATGGAGCACATAAAGCACACACATGCACATATAGAATACTCACTTGAACACCTCCCTCGGACTATTCAAAAAGTCAATAGTATTCGCCATTAAAATAGCATCAAACTGCCCCCCTCCATCACTACCAATAACCTCTTCATTAAATACTACACTATCAATACCCTCATCTTCAATAACAGTATTTAAATCAATAACATATGACTTGGTGATAGATGGGTTACTTTCCATTTGAGATGAGATGGCACCTACTCCAATGTGTTTATTTGGTTTTAAGTTTGGTGGTAGGTAGGAATTTTCGGCTGCGCCTAGTTCAAGGATTGACATTCCATCTTCTAGGTAGAATGAGTAGTGACTGTGTGTGGTTGTAGAGTGTGCGTGTAATGATTTGGGGGGGGGGGGGGGGGGGTATGAATATGGGGTGAGATTTTGAGCACAAGATATGCACACAAAACACAGTACTATATGCACACATCATATACAACAATAACACAACAAAAGTAGTAACAAATCAAAGAAACTCACTTGGTAATCTTCTCAACAACACGTTCATCCAACTCAGTCTTAACATTTTCATTATCATTCCAATATTTTAAACTATCAAATGTAATTCCACCATCTCCACTACTCTCTTCTTCTTCTACACTCTTTGATGAGGAAGAGATGCCATTCGCCTCAGCACCATCAGCACTATCTCCCATACCACCACTTTTCAATGCCTCAGCAGCCCCACCACCCATTAATGCTGACATCGGATTCATATCCTTCTTAGCCTCTTTTTCTGCCATTAATTCACTATCACGTTTGAAAAAGTTGGTATCATATGGCCAAACTGGTGGCCATTTCCATGCATCTTTACCTACTCGTAAGCCTGGTGCTTCTAGTCGGGCTTCGTCGAGTGAGGACATTGGCATGTTCTTAGCGTCGGCATCTCCACGCATTTTACGGATTAGTGGTCCTATTATATTTAGTTGTGTTGTTGTTGTTGTTGTTTTGGTTGAGGGTGAGTAAGGGGAGGATGCATGGTGTGTGGAGGGTGGTGTGAATGCTGTTGTTTTGGTGGTTAGTGCTATGAGCACTATTGTGGTGGTTAGGTTTGATATTGATATTGTCATGATGTATGATTTGTATTGCAATATGATACCAATCAATCAATCGCCTCTACTATTGAACATCAACTCAGAAAAGATATTTGCTAATGAGTGGAATGTGAATGAGTCGCCAAACCGTAAGATACCGTTTAGTACTCAGGCAGTGCAGGCACGCTCTGTAGTGTATCATGCACTTTATCTTACGCAAAGAAATGCGTTGGAATTAGTAATATTGCGAAGGATACCCTCCGGCAGAGATTGAAGTGTGCAGATATGGTAAAGATAGTTTTGCACTCAGATCCAGATGTTTGACAATCTTGGCATAAATTTTTTCCTCCGCTCATCTTATCATCTTTATCTTTAACAACGGCATTATATAATAAGTATATCACAACCTATCCCTCTATCCGTCTAATACATCAAATCATGTTCACACGTACAGCATTTACAAACCTCTCCAAAACTCTGCCTTCCCTCTCCTCTCTTTCTACATCCAATGTTGGAGGATTATCAGCACGATACTTTGCAGCACAGTCAGGACAAGCGGAAGTTGTCTTAGTTGGATGTGGAGCTCCCAATCGTGGTATGGGATGGTATCATGCTATACAAATGTTGGAGGGTCGGTACGTTCTATTGTTTGGTTTACATGTTGTTTGTATAACTGACGATGTTGTTGTATGTTGTTGTGTTGGAAGAATAGTAAAGTTTTGTGACACATCTTGTGCACATCATATCGGAACATATGTATTTATATGGCAGTGCGGTTTTAGGTTGGTATATATAATATCTTACTAAACAGAAGGATATCCTATTTACAATGAGCACATGAACGAAGATATGGATTATCGATTTGTATATCGTTTGTGCTGTATTGTCAAAATCTTACTCCAGCTAATACTTCATATCTTCAATATATCAATATTTATAGCTGCCCATCAGCATCACTCGACTATATCATCGAACCATGGTTCCTAGGCGGTGGAGCCTCCGGACCCGGTGGACCCGAATTCAAAGAATGGGCAGACACCTCCACATCCAAATACGGAACAGTCTTCGGTACATCAATCGGTGACTTACCAGATCCGAAACAACCACGATGTGCATTAATTTCTGGTAGGACAGCTGATAATCCAAAGTTATTTACCGAATGTATTGATGCCAAATGTAAGACTATTATTTTGGAGAAGCCGGGTGCGCCTACTGTTAAGGAATTACAGGGGATGAAGGATGAGGCTGAGAAGGCTGGTGTGGGTGTTTTAATGGGATATAATAAGGTGAGATAGATGTTAATGTTTGATTGATTGATTGTTAGTTAGTTTATGTTGGATTTATATTGCTTTGGTCTTATGGGGGCATACTATTTCTATAAAAACATATCTCTAACTTTGAACTTCTTTCATTTTCAATATTCATTGGGGCATAATCATCAACTCGAATAGAATGTTTGCAAGTATGTACGTAAGACACGCGAATTTGCTGAAACAGTTCCTGGATCACATGTTACATTCGTATCCAACAACGCCTACGAGAACACACCCGAATCACTAGGGGAATGCTTCGAACGTAATGCCGAGGGTATGTTAAAGAATATGGCCATTCATGAATTGGCATTATTGGCAAGTTTCTATGACGTTAATGTTGAGAATATTGAAAGTGTTACCGCCGATAAGGAATTCTCTAGTATGCAAACACTTCCTGGACCATCCGGCAAAGACTTTACTGATTTTGATAAGATTAAGTTCACAATCAAGACAAAGACGGGTAAGGAGGTTAGTGTTGCCGCTGATCGATGTGGAGGTACTGATTCCTATGCCACCGTAACCGATGCTTCTGGTAAGGAGGTATTCCGTTATTACATGCCCGATGATGAAGATAAGGCAACTGTTCAGAAGTTACAGGCACAATATCCCACGGCTATGCCTTACTTCTTTACTCAAGATCCTGATTATGTAACTGTTAAGGAACGTGCTGCTAAGTTTACTGCCACTGGTGAGGAGGCTGAGGGTTTGGCTACCATTGGTATTGCTGTTGAGACTTTAAGGGTTGCTGAATACCTTACACCCACTCTTATGGAGCAACTTAAGTAAATATGTCGATAGTGTCAGAATAAAGAAGATAGATAAGATGTGATAGATGAGAGAATAGAATGGGGAAGGATGTAGACTAAAAGATAAACGAGCTCAACCTCTAGAACATACGCATCTAATCACTTATATAGTTGACATATATATATATACCTCGAGACACTGCAATAGCTGAGAGACAAAGCAAAGTAGGAGGAGAACTTGAAGAAGCTCGCCAGATCGTATCGTCTTGAAGGATACCCCTTGCGGTATCCTATCATTTTCTCAATCAATGCAAAATGCAATGGGCAACGATGCTCTCTAATAACTTTGATGGTCGATTGGTTTGAAATATAGCACAGAGTTGTACTATTACTTCGTCGCTTACTCAGTTTTTAGCGCTCTTCCGACTGGTGGTAGTTAGAAATCTGAAATGATATCATGGAATGAGATAGATACCATAGGTACAAATCACCTACAAAATTGAATACAAAAATAATTGCTTAACGAGCTTTAGTAGTGCCTTTATTCTTCCTATACAAACTACACAAACATGTCGGCGGCAGCAAGCAGTGTTAACATTAGCAATGATGATCTATTTGATAGTTATGAAATACGAAGGAGACGATGGATACTAAATAGTATACCATACATGGGCAATACTGATGCACGTGCTTTATGGTTAAATATACTAACTGATATAGAAAAAGAATCATCAGTTATTGTAAAAAAGTTATTACAGTACAACAATAATCATTCATTATTCCATTATAGACCTTGGGACACTCGTCCAATATATTATAATGAAGGGGAGATAATTGACTTACCAGCAAAGTTTATAAATGATCCAAACGCTTTCATTGCAATTACAAAACAAGACAGCTTTATACAAAACAATGGGAGAAGTAGTTATGATGTACCAGCACAATTTCAAGATAATTTTGATGCGATGAAGGCGATATGCTCTGTTAGTGTCTATACCCTTTGCAAGGCATCTGACAGACTTAGAGATAATGAAGATCTAGTCTTTGCGGTTTGCTTTAGCAAAAAAGCCAAAGGTATGGAAATGGAGGCAATACAGTACGCTTCTGATAGATTACAATCAAGCAAGGACTTCATACTTAAATGTTTCTTGGAAATATCAACAATATGTCATCAGAACAAGGACTATAGGAAATCAGAATACATCAAGCTTTTCGATTGGATGGGGTATGGACATGGTATATTTTGCAAGGAGGATGATAATCAAAAGAGTGGAAACTTCTCTGTTCAAGACATGTCGGAGTTTCTCAGAGTATTACCTCCAAATGAAGCCGCTGATGCTGCAGAGTATTATCCTGATATCTTCTTTGAGAATGAAGACGCCATATTGGAATTGATGAAACGATTGGACCATCCTGCAGCTGAGAAGTTATATCGGTTGAAGGCAGAGAAGTTACAGCAGTCTTTGATGAAAGTAAGGGAGATAGTTGGTCCTGATATCATTCTTCAAGTTGTGAATGAGAACAAAGAAGATGAGGAGGAGATGCGGACGAGAGAGAATATTATAAGCCGAATTTCATCTAGTAAGATCACACGCTTTGCTGAAATACCAGAAAAGTACTTGATTGATCAGAGTGTTTTGACCAAGTCTATTGAATGTGGTTGGTTTGATGCCGGTTTGGAATCATTTCTCTCTTTTACTGCCGCCATCAAAGCCGCGCCAGGCGTGTGGGAAGAGCGCTTTGAGAGTTGGGACTATGAGGAGTGCAAGTTATACTCAATGCTACCCGAGCATTTGAAGAAAGACAAAGAGGTAGCTATTGCATTGCTTGAGTTGGGATGTGATGAGACCGACTTGATGCTAGAAAACATCCCTTCCCTAGTAAATTCAAAGCGGGCGATGATGGCAATGGTCCAAGTCACCGGGGAAGACGTTCGTAGAAATGGAGGTACATGCGAACCTGATCACTACCTTCGTCAGTGTCCTCATCGTGGTGATAAAGAATTGATGGTTGTTGCTCTTGATATGAATAGTGACAATATAGAGCTTGTGAACGATGAACTATTTGAGGACAGGGACTTTATGGAGAGAGTGGGGTATCCATGGGCTATTGCCAAATCAAGTGACGAGTTTCAAATGAAGAATCTAGACCTTGTCGAAAAGGCAATGGCTCATCTGAATCAATTCGGTGTTCACCACGATGATTGGAAGAAATGTATTTCCTCAAAAGTATGGGAAGATCGGTCAATGGTAATCAAGTATCTAAGAAACGCCAAAGGATGGTACGGCAATCGATTTATACTGGAATTGCTTCATGATATTGATAAGGCCCACCCACTTCTTAATGATGAGGAAGTGGTTTCACTATCGACCAAAGCAAGACCATCAGACTTACAATATGTTCATGGTGATTTGCGGAATGATAAGAGTTTCATACTTCAGTTTGTTCGAGAGGCAGAGCGTATACTACAATATGTACCAGGGAAGTTTATTCGAGAGGCAGAGCGTATACTACATTATGTACCACGGAAAATGCGGTATGACTTTGATATTATCACAGCAGCAATATCGAAAAGTGATGGAAACATTGTGGACTGCTTTAACATACTGAAATCTGATGGTGATGCGGAATATCTTACAACTTTTATGCATCAGACAAAGAAGAGTCTACAATTGCATGATATGTACATGCAAGTCTTTTTAATGGGCGCATCCAGAGATGATCAACATACTGTCCACCCAAGTGTCAGATCACCATTACCAATGCTCAATCAAGGTGCCGAGACATCTACTAAGCTCAAGAAGATGATTGCATCCTATGCGGGTGTACCGATTGGCCAGTCTTTCATTGAAGTGAAGGGGGCAGTGGCAGCATTAGAACGTTTTGGGTTCTAATACTTCTAACTTAATGAAGTCGCCAATGATACCACGTTTGAGAAGATAGGAAAGAGGATGTGATAGATGAGAGAGGATATAGACTAAAAGATAAACGACCGCAACCTTTAGAACATACGGGTCTAATCACTTAGTAGTTAATAAACCTCGACCGGTTACTAGACACTGAGGAGCTAATTTGAGATATAGGATACCCTAAAGGGTATCCTTTCAATTTTATGAGAGCGTGCAGTGGGTGTGGGGTACATTGGCATTTTGGCATGGTATTTAGTGACGGTGATCAAAACAAACAACATTAAGGGGAGCTATTGACATTGGACTACAGCACTGAGTTGTACTATTAGTGACGTGTTCAACATTCTTTAGATTGATGGTAGTACGAAACATTGAAAAAGCTAGAGGTCATAATATACAACCCAATATCAACAAATCAAAATAAATTTTACATAATACTCCTTCTTCTCCCTACCATATTATACAAACTACCCAAACATGTCTGCGGCTGTCAATGTTAGTACTAATGATCTATGCGGTAGTGATGAAATACGGCGTAGGCAGTGGATATTAAACAGTATACCACTCATGACTAAATCTCAAGCACAAAATTTATGGAAAAACACATTAACCGATGTTGAAAAGGAAACACCAGATATTGTGTACAAGCTATTGCAATACAACAATGTTCACGATATATTCTGCCCTAATCCTTGGAGTGGGAGATCATATTTTGATGAAGCGATAGATGATTTACCAACAAAATTTATCAAAAATGCACAAGCATTTATTGCATTTACAAAACAAGATGACTTTGCTAAACGACATGAATCTCACATACTTGATACAAAAAGTACGTTAAATTTGCCAGTACAGTTTAAGGATAACTTTGATGTTATGAAAGCAGTCTGCTTGAATAGCCCCGTTGCCCTAGCCAAGGCATCGGATAGGTTGAAAGATGATGAAGATTTGGTATTTGCGGCTTGCTTCAATTCCACTTGTCTATCAGGAGAAATGAAGGCCTTGCATCACGCTTCTAACAGATTACGAAAAAGCAAAGAGTTTATACGTAAATGTTTTTTAGAAATATCAGCAAGATGTCACCAGAGGGATTATAAAACGAAAGACTTTGCATGGATAAGTAAGTATTGTAGTGGATTTTTAGCTGCACCATTTAGGGGTAGTGGATTTGATTGGAGTAATGATTATGATGGATACTTCTCCGTTCAAGATATGTCTGAGTTTCTAAGAATACTACCTCCGAAAGAAGCCGCTGATGCTGCCAAGCATTATCCTCGTGAGTTCTTTGAGAATGAAGAGGCCACGATGGAGTTGGTGAACCGAATAGACCGCCATGCAATTGGAGAGTTGTATTCATGCAACCATTATTATTTAGAACGCTCTTCTGCTCTGCCGATGATCAAAGCATTAGTAGATACTGAACTGCTGAAGCAAATCGATGAGAAATATAAAGAGGTAGAGCAGGTGTTTGAAGAGGATATCATTAAACAAATTTCATCTAAAGAGATCACAAGCTTTGATGACATGCCAGAAAAGTGGCGGCTTAATCAAAATGTTTTGTCCAAGACTGTTGAATGTGGCTGGTTTGATGCCGGTTTGGAATCAGTCCTTTCTTTTACTGCTGCAGTTAAAGCTTCTGCCTCGATTAAAGAATCAGCAGACCACAAGAAAAGGTCTCTATACGAATTATGGTTTGAACCATACTCCGAAGAGGGCAGTAAGTTATACTCAATACTTCCTAAGCAATTGCAGATGGACGAGGAGGTTGCTATTGCACTGCTCAAATCGGGCTGTGATGAAATTGATCTCATGCTAGAAAACATTCCTTCTCTTTACAAGTCTAAACGGGCATTGAATTCAATGTTATATATAAGTGATCACGCTAAAAGCAGATGCCAAGGAAATTATGATCCTGACGCTGATTATTTCATTGAACAGAGCCCCTTTCGAGCTGACAAGGAGCTGATGATTCTTGCTTGCAACCTAAATGAATGGAATCTACAGATCGTAGACAAAACATTGTTTGAGAATCGAGACTTTGTTGAAAGAGTGAAACACCCGGAAACCATCACTGAATCAAGTGAAGAGTTTCAGATGAGTAACTTGGATCTTGTGGAGATAGCAATCAAAAACCCTTATATCGATCAAGGTGGTTGGAGCGAATATATCTCACCGAAGGTGTGGACCATTCGTTCAATCGTTATGACCTGGCTTGCCAAGGCTGAAAGTAAATATCTTGGACTGGAAATGATATACAATATTGACAAGGCAAACCCATTTCTAAATGACAAGGAGGTAGTATCACTTTCAGTCAACGCAAGACCATCGGATTTACAATATGCCCATGCAGGTTTACGGAGTGATAAGTTGTTCATACTCAAATGTGTTCGAGAGGCTGAGCGTATACTACAATATGCACCAAAGGGTATGTGTCGTGATGATGGCATAGCAATCGCAGCAATCTCCAAAGGTGATGGAAATGCTGTGGACTGCTTTGATATTTTGAACAACAAAGTAGACGAGGAGTATCTCTCTGCCTTATTACATCGGGTTAAGTCGAAACTGGAACTACATGATATGTATATGAATCAGTTTCTTCTTGGAGTATCCAGAGATGATCAACATACAATCCACCCAAGTCTCCGATCTCCATTACCAATGCTCAATCAGGGTGCCGAGACATCTATCAAGCTGAAGAAGATGATTGCAGCGTATGCGGATGTTCCCATTGGCCAGTCTTATATTGAAATGAAGGCTGCGGTAGCTGCGCTAGAACGTTTTGGGTTCTAGTATGGAAGTCGTGCTAAGTAGGACAGGCTAGGGAGCAATCTTCTAATTTAATATATCCCTCATGTCTCGATCTGTGGTCATAAAACAATCTAAGTGTTTACTCCTCTTATATTAATATCCTCCTCTTGACTCTTCTAATCCTTCTCCCCAATATTACGTAAAGGGACTTGCATACATTAATGACGAGCCAATCTAAAGGTATGTATCTAAAGACTAAGCACAAGATATGTGCATAAAAGAATGATGCCATTAGTTTACATTTTGTAGTGACCAGTATACCGCCATCATCGTAGATATTGTAGGATAGTATCCTTAACCGGCCCAGGTACTTCAATACGGCTTGTCACACGACCAGCAGGGCTTGATATGCCGCCTGATTGATCCATCTTAGCCTTCCATAGAGCTAGCTCAAACAGTGTTGTTGCCTCCTTCATTTCATAATGGGTAATCAATCCCTTGACCTTGTTCAGCTTTTCTTCGTCTATCTTAACTAAAGTATTTACTCCTCCCCGTTGATCTTCTATTCGTTGACGTGAGGTAGGGATGACAAGCTCTCCGCCTCGCCATTCTACTGCAGGAATATCATCTAGCTTGACCTCTATATTTCTTTGTCCAGCCTGAATGATATTTTCCAAGCGAGCATAAAGGCCGGGAAGCTTGAACCTCTCCAATAATGAGCAATTTGTAAATACACTATCTCTAATCTGTACTACCTTATTATTCAACACCACCGTCCGTAAATTTTCACATTCACCAAACGCCCAAGAACCAATATCAAAAACGGTGGATGGGATGATAATTCGTTCTAATGAGCAATCGCGGAATGCATCATCTTTGATCCTCTTAATCCCATCATTTAACACGACCTCCCGTAAACTTGTACAACTACTAAATGCACATGAGTCGATAACATTAACAGTAGATGGGATTATAATACTTTGCAATGAAGAACAGCGTTCAAATACACTTGTGCCAATATTTCGCAGACCCTCATTCAATACTACCTCCCTTAAACTTTCGCATTCAATAAATACGCCCGTATCAATCTCCGTAACAGAAGAAGGAATTGTAATACTTTGCAATGATTTGCAATTTGCGAAAGCTCCCCCACATATCTCCGTTAAACCCTCATTCAATACTACCTTTGTTATATTAGTGCAATGGCTAAATGCATTAGAGCCAATCTTGGTAACAGTAGAAGGAATAGTAATCGTTTGCAATGCTGTACAACCGTAAAAGGCGTATTTTCCAATCACTCGAAGGCCGTCATTTAATACTACCTCTCTTAAATTATTTAATAAATAACGACCAAGTTCTCCAGAGAGATGAACTTCAATCTGAGTAACATTTGAATGAAATTTTAGATGTGTTACGTTTTCGGGAACATATGTATCAACACCCGTATACTCGAAGTGTACCTCTTCTATATCAATATTGTTGTTGCCCTTCTTCTTCTTTACTCTTTTGGTTCTGAAGATGCTTTTCATATCTTATAATTTTTTGTGCATATGATATGCACTTTTTAATAGTTATATTTTTCCAATGCCAGACTTGACAAGGCACAATTTATATGCTGATGGTCGTTAGCGATATCTCAATATCGTCACTGCACACTCCTACTAATATATCTAACCTCTCTCTCACTCCTCTACATCATACATCTCATATCTCCTTTCTCAAGACTCAGGCCGATTCGATGCAAAAAAGGAACTGGCCTTGTCGGTATTTGAAAGTACTTATCGCAGGAGCAGTAGATGGCACGATAAGAAATCTTCACTAATTTATTGACAGACATACTCATGCATAGACAATGTCGTAGGGTAGTCAATATCTCGCTAAGCCGGATCAATTGGTGGTGACCTGTGATTATAGTAGTTTGATCGCCAAAAATAAAGATTCACTCATAGATTTTTCAGTTCATACTAAGCATCGGCTCCTATTAGCAACATTAGAGGACAACATTAGAGTGGTAGTATACTGTTACTCAATTGCAGGTGTTTTATACAGCCACAATCATCTACCTCAAGCACTTGCAAAATTATGTTCAACTTATCGGCATTTTACAACATTGCATTGGCCTTCTTTTTAATCTCTATACAAACTGTAGTATCTGCAGTACCAATTGAACATGCTACTAATCCCAGTGTACTATGGAATGCCAATATACAATCACCGCCGGGTAAGTAAAAAAGTTATGAGTAGCTATTTTGTGCATATCACATGTCTTATTTTACACTTTCACACAAACTCTATACCAACTAACAAAACCGATATACTCTTTACCTCTCATCTCAGGCAACGGAGACATAGTATACATATCACCAGATAATGCATGGTTATATATAACATCATCAGATGGTAAATTATCAAAAGTTGATCCTCAAAATGGTGATTATAAATCTGTCTATCAACCTGAAGTGAGAGGGGATGATTGGATTATGTATGGTGGACGTGGCTTATCCTTTCATAGTGCATCATCAAGTGCAACTGAAGAGGAAGAAGGAGGAGGAGAAGATTATTTGGTCTATTGGGTATTAGATGTGCCAAAGTCATCAAGTACTGGAGATGTACCATCCTCACGAGTAATTGCAGTAAAACACGATGCTTCACCAACACTCGATGACTTTGGTACATCTACTTCGTCTGAATTGAATATATTATGGGAGAAAAGTTTAAGGGGTACTATTTCTGGTACTCCTGTGATTGGGTAAGTTGTATATCTACTGCTATTGATTAAATGGTATGGATTTACATATGCGGTGGTGTGTGTTTGTGTGTATTTGGTTGCTTTATTGTGTATTTGTCTGACATATGTAGTTATCTGACATATTGTACTGTGTTCTCTTCATTATCATTAAACAGTTCTGATGGAAAGTTTATTTATTTCACTATGAACTCTCCGGCTGAAAGTAGTGCTAATACACCTGATACTGCTAATAATAATGATAATTCACCACCAACATTGTCACCTGTCACATCTGCGCAGCAGATTATTCTTGATATATCTGATGGGGCTAGCAGTTTAAACAACACAGCAGCAGAAGAAGAAGACAATCTATTCGTTGATGAAACTGTAGGAGAATCAGATGAGAACAGTGCAATTGATAAACCAGCATTTTGGTGGGCACAAGACGTTGGAGACGGAAGATTGGTATGTGGTAAAAGCTCTGCATATCCAGAAGATTACTTGACGAATGATGATGAGTTGTTATTTACGACTATCGACGATTGTTGTGATGCTAACGCCGGTATATGCGGTGAGGGAAGCACCGAAGATGATGGTGGAGTTCGCGACAATATACGTCATAATCGTCGTCGTAACTTGCAAAATACTGAAAAATCTGGCAAGTTCATCATCGTATCCGCATCCAACGGTGAATTAGTATATGAATTTGATTCTCGATCTGAATTAAGTATACAAAATCATAACTTTGCACCAGTGGGTATAGCACACAATCCAACTTATGGTAATTATAATGGTGGTCAAGATAATACGAATGATGTAATCATGTGGGGGAGTGGAAGAGGTAATAGTGGATCAACGTCTGGCGAGACTATATTATTTCAATTACCGGCAAATCAATTCAATGGAGATTTGACTCAGTTTAAACCTCGTGTGATGGAGTCTGTCAGTTGGACCACATCTACTCCACCAACATTTTCAAGTGATGGATTGGATGTTTACTTTGCCGCGTCTGATAACCGAATTGTCGGATGGAATGATGGGAGAAAGTTTGATGTAGTGTCAAATTATGGGCCTAAATCTCTTCCATTCGGCACAGATGGTATTGATGATGGAGCTAGTAGACCCATCGTATTGGCAAATGACGATGAACTGATCTTGATTGGGAGTACTGATAACTATGCTCTATTTGCCGTTGATGCCAAGAGTGAGGAGATTGTTTGGACCTTGGAGGCTTTAGGAAGAGAATATCTAATGACAATACCCAGAGTGTCTCCAGATGGTAGCCGTGTATACTTTGGCAAGAAGAATAGAGTACAGTCCGTGAATGTAACAGATGGTACAGAATTCTGGAGGTATAGCCACCCTTCCAATACCGAGGGTGATGCCCCAATGCTTGCAGACTTTACACTGTCGGAAAATGGTGAATATTTGTACTATTCACGAAGTGGATCTAGTATCTCAGCCTTGGAGGTTGCATCAGTGATGCCAACGCCTGCTCCTGTATCACCAACAGTGCAGCCAACTCAATCACCCGTAATTGCAACATCCAAGCCTTCAATGATACCTTCGTCATCCTCTTCAATGTCTCCTTCGGCATCGAATGGTCCAACATCAACAAATTCACCAACAGTGTCTACTTCACCGACTATTGATCCAGACTTTATCTATCCGTCGTCGTCACCATCCACTAGCATTCTTCCTAGCTCAACACCTTCAATATCACAAACACCAACTGTGGGCGTCTCACCACCTCCGTCAAAGATATCAGATACAACGACTGACGCACCAGCAACCTCATTTGAGGCCGTGTGGGGTACCTTTAAACCAACAGAATCAAACCCAACCGTTGACAATCCTACTTCATCTTCCACTGGAGATCTTAACAGCAGTACTAATACACAAGAGGAGGATTCATCATCTTCACTAGGCATGACTGCCATTATCGGTATAGCCGTAGGGGGAGGTATAGGTCTAATCTTGATGCTCGGTGCTATATGTTACATTTGTAAAAAGAAGAAAGGCGGAGATGATGGAGTTGATCGAGATTGGGCAGCGTCGACGTCTTCACAGCCGCGTCAAGATGATGGCACTTCATTTCAGTATGATGTGGAGGACTCTCATCATCAACGATATAGTCAAGGAGGTGCAGATGCTGGTCCTTTGCAGTGGTAATTTGAATGTTGAAAGGCGGACTAAGGCTAGTGCTATTCTAGAACATTTGTCTTGTCTTGGTCTCCTCTCTTTCTTAATGCCAAAGACATGTAAGTAAATACTTAAAGCTGCTCATTATGAATGACATCAAGTATATCTCATGATCACCATTCTTCTTACATATCTTCCTTGATAGGTTGGAGCCATATCTACTACCCGCGATTTTACTTGTGAGATGATGATAATATCAGTAGTCATTTGCAGAGGAGAACAGCATAGAACTATTTAGAAGAGGTTATTATGAATTCAGTCCTCTTTTCTTCTCCTCTACTCATATTATTGGATGGAGTACAAAGGCCGAGATATATCATCTGTGGATTATTAGTGGCTCAGAACTTGTAGTAGCTGTTAGATATCCAACTGTTTTGTCTTATGCATTGATTTGAATGACTAAAAGAGGATACAGGTAGAGACATTTTGCTTTTTATGCACCATCACTTCGAGACATACAATACAATACAATATCCGGCTTCTCCCTCAGCAAATAATAAGTAGCCATGATCAGCCAACAATATACATTGACGGTGCTCATCATTATCATATCAGTATTTCTACAGGGCATAGTCTATGCTGCAGACGAGAGAAGTAGCTCATTAGTTCACATCCATACAACACAGTCATTAGAATTAGACGAGAAAGAATCATTTGTTGAAGTAGAACAACATGTGGATGAGATATCTTCCTCGTACAGCTCAAGTCCATCATCAAACATACAAAAACATAAACATAATGATAGTGCAGATCAGTTCTATGCCTGGAATCTAAATTCAACATCATTCATGTCAGTACTATTTCCAATTGATATTCTCCGTGATGCGTGGGAGAACTATCCACTACTATCCAAGGTATCATTCGATAGTCATGAATCAATACATCGTCTTAATAGTATATCACCACTAAATTCTATACCAACTATATTTCACAATCGGTCATCTACATTGCAATACAAGCAATATCATCAGTTAGATGAAGATCCACTAATGGGTGTTTTATCAATCAAAGATACAATAACAATACTAAGTGATCCGACATTACACCACTTGAAAGACTACAAGGTTATGAAAACTATCAAGAATACAATTGAGGGAGAGTATACAGTTTCAATACCAACCAAGAATAGTTACATACCTATACGAGACATTACAACTTATGTTAATAATCAGGGAGCGAGTTTGATAGTACTGTCGATGAATAGACGATGGAATAAGATTGCACAGATGTTGAAGATAATGGAGGAAGAACTAAGACCGAAGATGATGAATGTGAACATGTATTTGACACCCGAGGTAAAGAGTGGAGAGGAGGTACATCGAGGTGTAGTAGCACACTACGACACAACCGATGGTAAGTCGGAGTTAGAGATATGTGAGCATAAAGATGTGCATTTTTTGCTTTGACTCGATACTAACCTACTACTTGTACATCTCAATCTCTATTATCATGTTCAAAGTCATCATAGTTCAACTAGCAGGGATGAAACGATGGTCAGTCGCTCGTGAACCGAACATTTACTTGGCTGGCAAGTCGGTTAGGTAAGCAGAAGTTAATTATGCATTTATGTATAGACGACATACTCACTTGGCCGTGGATTGAGTTGACTTGTGCACATGATTGATATGGTTTTGCATTTTCACTAACAAATGCTAACCCACCCTACCTCCCTTATTATTGTGACCATTGTGTGGAATTGGAATTAACTTCTGATTCCCTTAGACGTCATCCAACTCCCGATGAAGTGAAGCATTTCTCTGAAAACAATCGGTTCTTAGACTTTACTCTTTGTCCAGGCGATGTGTTATACATCCCAAGAGGGCATTTACACAATGCATCTACTATTGACTTTCCAAATCTCAGAAGAAGTTGGATAGATTATGATACGTGTCCAGATTATCCAAGTCACTTAGAAGAGGCTACTCCACTTGCTAATGCTCTCAATGAACCAAGTATGCACTTGACATTCTCAATCAATAGCGAAGAGAGTGTAGAGAATCTTATACACCACGCTCTTCACGAGTACTTTGCAAGTGATGAACGAGGATACCAAAAGAATGATATTGTCATACCTGCCAAGACATGTCCAAGTCAACCACAAGAGGTGATGCCTCATGATGTTCGAATCAAGTCTGTAGTACATCATGCCTTGGCTGCAGTAGCCAATAGACCTACTGATTGTGATAATCCATCCTATCGTGGTCTACCGGCCAATAAGCCTCGAAGAGAATGTGGAGCTACATTACGAAAGTTAGTTCCCTTTCTCTTACTCGAGGACAATGAGCTAAGAGATATCAAGACTTTGAGCACTGAAGACAAGTTGACTTGAGAATACTCAAGAATGAATACTTCAAGGCATTAGATTTCTTCAGTAACTTGGCTAATATAACTGATACAATAACTTTCATTGAGTCGCTCCTCAAGAATGACATTCCCACTCAAGGAGCTGAACGAATAGCTTGTCCGGATGCACTGTACTCGTTATCAGCAAGTGACTTCTCTGAGATACTTGATGACTTTATTAGTTATGCAAAGAGTAACTTCTATGGAACGTACAAGCACATGAACAAGGACGGGAAGGTTGCTCGGGATACAAAGTTGGTATCGGTCAAGGAGAGTCTACAGAAAGTTGGCCAAGGAGGTGTATGAGTATGATGAGATGGGTTAGGTATAAGTAGTATGTAGTATAGATTGTAATAGGTAGATAGCAACACAGGACGGACTGTAACCGTAGCTGCTGAACTAGTCTCTATTATCTTCTCATCTTGAGCAAGACATTCATATTGATTGAAGAGAAATACATACACATCTTATCGATTAGAAGTATTAAGATCTATCTAGCTCTCCTAAACCCAAATAAACAATTCTGAATTAAACTCTCTAACACAAAGAAAGACTAAGACACATAGGAGGGTTGACTAAACACCACTCCGCCTCCGTCCTTCACACACAATTTGTTTCTACAATTAACCAAAAACAACATCATTCTTCCCTCTCTACATCCATGACACCGGCTGCTCGACTTAGACCCCCTTGTTAAAGAATTAGAAGTAATCCTTGGCAGATTTCGAGGAGTGATGGCGAGGAGAGTAAACATTTAACACACCAGCAATCTGACAGTCACCTCCAATGATCTCAAGCCCATCTTTGTCTCTTGTCCCAATGATGCTCTCTCCATTCCAGCCAACATAATATTCATTTGCCCAAACACCGCCTACGCCAGGATCATTCACTGCGTTTTGACTCTCATCAGGCTGCCAAATGAGTTCAGAAGACGGATTATCCGCAGGAAGAACTTCTTTGAAACTTCTGTCAGCAACACCGTTGTTTCCTTTCCTTACCCCGAAGACTAGCATATCTTCATATTCATTGAATACAGTTGCTTGCATGCATACACGCCTTGGATCGCAGAAAGATTGCGCTTGATTATTGCTTCTCCCGCTACACCCAACCCGTACAGTGAAGGGCCCTGACTCATAGATGGTTTTATCATCACCGTGGTTAAGATTCTCGCTAAAGTAGATAGTGGAGAATGATGTTGTTTTTGGTTAATTGTAGAAACAAATTGTGTGTGAAGGACGGAGGCGGAGTGGTGTTTAGTCAACCCTCCTATGTGTCTTAG
>Ga0214480_100180_pt1 | contig 30712 bp, 20 predicted proteins | sample M1_20Mar14CPVII9_3_FD_165042 | JGI IMG/M metagenome (GOLD analysis project Ga0214480, IMG submission 165042) | Marine eukaryotic communities from Monterey Bay, California, United States - M1_20Mar14CPVII9sort6BwellE17 | ecosystem: Environmental > Aquatic > Marine > Unclassified | place: USA... | reverse complement strand
GTCCACTATGTCTGTTGGATAAGCGGAAGAAGAGTGGTGGTGACCCAGCGAATTTACCCGAGCCACCATCTGCAAATGATATTCCAAGGACTAAGTTGACAGATTGGTTGGAGAAGGATGTGCATAAGAAAGTGAATAAGCGGATGAAGGAGTTGTCACAGGAAAAGGCTGATATGGAGGTAAATTGCCGTGTATCACACTTTGTTTTTTTTATCAAGCATCATTAATTACGACAACTTTGGGCTCACCACTTCTTCATCTTCTTCATTTTGCAGAACATTTCTTATGACAGAGCATACAAGACTCTCTCCGCGGGTGGACCTATTACTATTCGACAAGTAACGTCCACAGACAGGAAACATGAAGTGCGTGACCTCATGAAAGAGAGATATGCTCATAAGGATTATCCGGATGAATTCTCCTATCGTTGTAAATGCATTGTGGTATTCCAAAACATTGATGGTGTCGATGTTGTTCTGTTTGCACTTTACGTTTATGAGCATGGTGATGACTGCCCTGCTCCGAATAAGAAGACTGTATATGTGTCATATCTGGACAGTGTTCATTTTATGAAACCCAGGAAGATGCGAACCTTCATCTATCATGAAATCTTAATATCTTACCTCGATTATGCACGTAGCAAGGGCTTTGAGCAGGCATTCATCTGGGCCTGTCCACCATTGAAGGGTGATGATTACATCTTCTATGCCAAACCTGAGGATCAGAAAACTCCTAAGGATGTCCGGTTGCGTCAATGGTACCTTGATATGCTTGAGGAGTGTCAACGTCGTGAAATTGTTGGTAAAGTGACAAACATGTATGATCAGTACTTCAATGATAACTCATTAGATGCAGCGTGTGTGCCATACTTTGAAGGTGATTACTTCCCTGGAGAGGCTGAGAATATTATCCAAGAGATCAATGATGAAAGTAAGAAGAAGGGATCTGCGGGCGGGAAGAAGAAGAAGGGGTCAAAGGGCAAAAAGTCTGACAGTGCTCTAACTAATGGGAGCGGTTCTAATTCAGATAAGAGCTACGCGGATGGCGGTCCCGATCCTGTGATGCAAAAGTTCTGTGAGGCCATCTCGGGTATGAAGGAGAGTTTTATTGTTGCCTTCTTGAATTGTGAAGGTGCCAAGGCTGAGAATCTCATCGTTCCTAAGGAGATTATGGAATACCGTGAGTCGGACAAGCTTCTTGAAAATGTCAAGTCGGAAGAGTCTGCTGGGAAGAAACGATCTGACAGTGCCGTGTCGGATAAGGATAAGTTAGTCGATCGCTTTGGACGTCCCATCAGGGTGCTGGATGATGATGTTGAGGAAATTGATAGTGAGTTCTTCAACTCTCGCCAATGTTTCTTGGATCTTTGTCGTGGCAATCATTATCAATTTGATGAATTGAGAAGAGCCAAGCATACATCGATGATGGTATTGTGGCATCTTCAAAATCGTGAGGCACCCAAGTTTGTGCAGCAGTGCTATGCTTGTGCTCGTGAGATATCTTCTGGTATTCGTTATCACTGCAATACCTGTCCAGACTTTGATCTATGTCAAGAATGTAACCGAGATCCATATGCCAACAGGGGAACATGTAATCACAAACTTGAGCCTGTCAAGGTGGATACAGGCTCAGGCAGTGCCAGTGGTTTGACCGAAGAGCAGAGGAAGGAACGTCAGAGGAATATAAAACTTCACATTGCTCTCATTGAGCATGCTTCTCGATGCACATCCGAAACATGTAACTCTTCAAATTGTCAAAAGATGAAATCATATCTTAAGCATGGACAAACTTGCAAGATCAAAGCATCAGGAGGCTGTAAAATTTGTAAGAGAATTTGGACTCTATTGCGAATCCATGCTCAAGGGTGTAAGAACAATAACTGTCCCATCCCACAATGTGTTGCTATCAGAAAGCGTATTCGTCAGCTTCAGATGAAACAGAGGGCAATGGATGACCGTCGTCGACAGGAGATGAACAGACACTATCGTCAAATGGGGCAGATGCAATCTTAAATGAGTGCATAAAAGAAATAACTCTAGCTTTTTATTTCACACTATGCTATTCATAATAATTCTCTTGTTATATTAGTTATTCTTTAGATTCCTTACTCTGGATAGGCGCGTGATACAAGGGTGATAACTTGCGACCTGGAACTATAGATGGTACAACAAATCTTTCAATCTCACTAGACTCATCAAGTACTTCGACTATCCTTTTCATCATAGGATGTCCAATATTGGGATCGTCATTGAAGACCATTGCTCTATATTCCTCCATTGGAAGCCATTCTGCAGCTGCAATCTCGCCCTCTTGGGGAATAGGTACTCGCATGTTACCATCTCCATCCGTCTTGGGCGTTAACTTGCAAATAAAGTATATATCTGATCGATCAAATTGCATACCGTGTGTATGCCGCATGGCTAATACATTATTGAAAGAGCATTCAATTCCTGTCTCCTCGTAAACCTCTCGAACCGCAGCTTCATCCAAGTGCTCTCCCAGCTCACTTTAGATGATGATATGAGAGAATGTATGAGTACAAATTAGCTAGCAAGACAGAGAACCACGACAACAAACGCACGCAAGTCCTCCAGGTATTTTCCAAGGACGATAATTATTTCGAGCTTCTCTTACAACTAGTATCTCATCTTTCACTGGATTTATAACCATAGCACCAACGCCAACCTGGAAGATGCGCGTTATCACGATTTATGATGATGAAAGAGATAATAGTGACTTCTGTTAGTATACTTGGTTTATAAAGGCAATCAAATAAAGGCAAACGAAGGTCAAGTAAAGTAGTCAACTTGTCGACACTTCATATTGAATACATGAAATCACATGATGAAACAATACAAACGCGGACTTTCCTGATGCGTAGCATATTCTGGTATCCGACTCTCTTGATGCTTTATCAGCCATTTGCATAGAGTAGCCTTCATTCCAGATGCATGATGGTATTGAAAACCAAGTTGAGCTGCTTGCGATATTAGATTAGATCGTGAAATGTCAATATCTATCCACATGGCAGATTTATGAAGCTCGTATGCAGTGTCTAAAGTTGCTTGTAGTTTAGATTGAAATGTTGATATATCATATGCATCTTCACTGCCATTATTGGAGATATCTTCGTCTATAGAGATTTTAATTGAGTTGTGTGTATGTTTTTCGAAGGGAAGAAGTGTGCTCAAGTGGTTCTCGTCATCATCACTTGTTGTTGTAGTATATAATGAAGTAATCATTCTTGACTTGCTGTTCGTGTTTATATTATTATTAACCATACTTCCTGTAACCCTAAACTGAGTTGATAATGACGATGAATGACGTATGTTGTTGCAAATAAATGCTATTCTTTTCTCCCTTGAGAAAGCAGAGAGTATCTGCTTGCCACCAACCGCAAAAGACATGATACTACAGAAGAACAATAGAGTGATAAATATAGTCGTCCTATTGATATTAGAACCTCCTTTCTGTATCATCTTCAAGCAACAACACCAACTTCGCCTGATACCAAATACTACAATACTGTTAGTAACTTTTTTGGCATAGGATACCCGAAAGGATACCTTACCATGAGAGTTTACTTGTCAACAAAGCACGATTAGATAATATGGAATTGGTGTAGGAGGTGACGAAGAAGTCTTTATTGATGTTGGTATTTTGATTGCGTCGAATTGATATCATGAAGAGACCTTCACAGACACAACTGCACTTGGAAGTAGGTACATCATTATCAGATCATTCTGAGAATAAATCTCTGATTAACTACAATAGTAACAATAATAATATTGATGAAAAGGAGAAGAAAAATGGAAGGGCAACAGGTATGTTGTGACATTGAATTGAGTCGAGATATCTTTGTATGTTATCAACTAACAATGTATAATCTCCATTAGTCCTTCAAACATCAATAAACATGGCAAAGATTTGTATGGGAAGTGGTACACTTGCGCTTCCCTACGCGGCCACAGTCGGTGGACTTTTATTTAATATCATTGGATTGTGCTTAATTGGGTTGTGGAATTATTACTCCTCAAATTGTTTATTGAGATGTTTGGATTATCTACCTACAGATTATGATGATAATGATATTTTACATCAAACTGAAAAAGACAAACAATCTGCAGCATATGGAGCAACTACAGATTCAATAATAGAGTCTACAAATGGAGAAGATAGATATATAAAACATCCACCGCCTGGAACAACAACATATGGACAAGTAGCTTGGTGTGCGTGTGGACGACGAGGTTTAATGCTTTTGGATGTACTAATGCTCCTGCTCTTCTTTGGTTTAGTTATATCATATGAGGTTATCATGATGTCTTTCATAGAGGATACTCCTTTCACTACTGGGGAGACAAAAGTTGATCTGTTGATACCGAGCTCAGTAGTTGTTGTTTTATCTTCTTTACCTGATGTAGGATTTCTAAGCAAATGTTCTGGTCTTGGTCTAATAGCGGTTGCCATATCATTCATTGTCATAGTTTTGCAAGGACTGAATGAGAATGGCCTGTCTGGGTTTAGAGAAGATGTACAATTGAAGATGTGGCCAGAAGATGTGACTTCCCTTGCGTCATGGTATGGAGTTGTAGTCTTTGGCTACGGTGTTGTTCCATTTATTTACAACTTTCGGTGAGTGATCAAAAGTATTCAATTCTGATTGACTGTTTCCTTGGCTAGACTAACTATATGATGTCCCATCCTTTGGTTGAGAACAGAGATTCAATGTACGAACCCAATCAAGTCAATGATTCGCTGAGAATAGGACTATCCATGGTATACTTTGGTTATGTATTGATATCCAATGGTATAAGTATATTATTCTGTCCATCGTATACATTCGAAGGCGATGTGCTACAGGCAATGCCTGGAACCTCAGTTGCTATACTAGTTCGACTTCTTTTCATCATTGTTATATCATTAACGGCTCCACTGATAGTCATCCCTGCTTGCGAACTTATTGAAGGGAAATTAGGATTAGAAAACAGTCAGCACACAAAAAAGATACTGGTTAGAGTTGTATTCTGTTTAGTTTGTATAGGATTGGCTGAGTATATCCCGGGGGGCTTTGTCCATGTCGTAAGCTTTATCGGATGCTTCTGTGTTAGCTTGACGTCCTTCGTTTTGCCGCCACTATTTGTCTTGCAACTATCAAGTCAACAGAAGAAGACTCCGACTGTAATAGACTCGGTAATGCTTTGTGACTTTGGAGTCTTTCTCTTGGGTATCATATCCACCATTATCACAAGCGCCTTGACTTTTCAAGAGCTGATAATGAGATAAAATGTTGAAGTAGTGTACATAATGTAATAGATTGATGATATAGCATATGATCATCCAGATACCGGGTTACACCTACAAATATTCGTTAAGAGCCTTTCATGATCAAATCAGATAGAGGTCAACAACTAACAACTTCTTGCAAAGGCGACCAATACCGACGACTGAATATATAATATATCTGGGCGGTCTGAACTATAACGAAATCAATGCAGTATCTCATTTAACATCTCAAGTCCTACCTATTACTTAGGCGATTGAAAATCATATCTGCCACACTACCCTACCACACATCACATCAATATGATATCTTTACATCGTCTTTCGCGTTGCAGATATATACATTCTAGATTGGGTAAAAGTAGTACTATTAAATTGAACACATCATATGCATCACCTGTTGCTAAAGTATCTGTACGGCAAGATTATAAAACGCCATGGCAGGGAAGTACCAACTCTGGAAATAAAGTACCGCCGCCACAACAATTGCAATCGTCTACAACAACACGGAGAAGTAGAATATTGGAAAACACACAAAATCTCCTAGCCCCGGCACTATCTTCTTCATCTACTAACACTACTTATTATCCATTAAGAGAGTTTGAACAGATATTAGCAAATGCCAGAGATGATAGAACTCAACTCAATATGATGCAATTATCATCTGATGTTGCAAAGGATATGTATATTCTGCCCACAGAGCTATTACATCAAGTACATTCTTCAATTCTGTATTTTAGTAAAGAAGCTAATTCGCAGGGTATGGTAATTGCTCCTCTCGACTGTCAACCAGATACAAACAAGAAGAGTAAAAAGATAAAGTTACCAGGTCCTATGATTTGTGCACATCTATTAGAATTGATTGGTATACCACATCATTATCTACATGTATCATTAAACAATAGTAAACCAACAACAATACACGTGCACAGTTCCCAAATCGATTTCATTCTTGAATGTTGTATGGAAACAGTGGTTGCACTGTCACGATCATGTGAAGTGGGAAGACATTCATTAATTGGAACAGATTTCAATATTAATGGACAAACAACTTTATCATCAATTAGCGGTGGGGATAAAAAGACTGCAGCACAACTTTGTGAGGAGATATGGAGAAGTATTTATAACATTGAAATTAAGTATACATCCAAGAGAACAACTAATACCTCATCAGATACACAATTGCCATCTCAACAAGTAATGAAAATTGGTAGAATTGGAAGTTTACATATGAACCCTAATGCAGTTGTTGAGTATTTATCTGCCATGAACTTTGATAAACAGAAAGATGATGAATGTGAATTCATCGACGAACTAGAGGGCACATCATGGGAAACATTAAAGCCAACAGAACCATCTCGTGATGAAGACGAGACACTCCCATGGACGGCAAAGGACCAACGAAGATATGACAAAGCTACAATTCTATTCAATAGTACCCTATCGTCATATGCCAAGTTATCATCATCAATGAGTGGATTGCCTCCACAAGTTAGAAAAGACTTTGTGCAAACAAGTGAGCGGTTATTGTTGGAGGTTGCAGCCAAAAGGGATGAAATAAAAGATCCTTCTCCAAACACAATCCTACAATGTATACAGCCAAATGTGGTTTCTTTTAATACAGCTCTTTCTGCTTGGTCAAGCTTCTCCTCAAAGCAACGAAGGACTAGAGGTAGACAACAAGATGATAAAAGTGCTGATGACTCGGTTGCGACTGCCGAGAGAACTCAATCTATCTTACAAGTGATGCAAGACGTGAATGATCAGACTAGATCAAATCGCAGCACGTTACAAAGTATTGAATCGGCCTGGACTGAACGAAGAGGTCATAACGCTATAGATGAAGAGCATTTTTCTCGCCCGACTACAAAAGTTATATCTCCCAATACAACATCGTATAACAATGTACTCAAAGCATTGTCTAGAACCTCAAACACTCACACCAATGCACTTCAAAGTCTAAATATGTTTCAATCAATAATGAATAGAGCAAATAAGCATCATCAAGCTAGGGAAAATCTAGCCTTGTCAAATTGCGAACAACTACAGAAGAGAAGTATCGACCCCGGAAGGGCAAGGGATATATTGCCAGACTCACGAACATTAGTCCTCCTCTTGATAAACCTCCAGAATCTATCATTAAGTAACTTTCAAGATAGTTTGGCAGTAATAAACTCTATTTATCGGTCAATGTTGCAATTTGACGAGCAATTGCAGTGGTCTGTAGATAACCTCCAGGAGAGTTCAAGAAGTGCACTATTGAATAAATATTCATTCAATGCCATACTAAAGACTCTAAGCAGCTTGCCCGTCAGGGATTCCTATGATGATAGTTATGAATGTGCAACTCAAATTGATGATATAGTAGAGCAGGCTGTACATGAATACTCTATCAAGAGTTCTGATATTAGACCCAACGCAATTAAATCATGGATAAAATGTGCATCGCTAGCTGGTACTGATAAAGAACGCCTTCTTATATGTGCTAGTAAGTGTGGTGCACATATCGAGGCCCTCTTTGAAGACTTAAATCAACCAAAAGATGACAACAATACTGGTACCTATCATCTTATCCAAGCGATCAATGATACAATCAGTCTCTATGGACGTGCAGGCTTATTTATGCAGGCTCATACTTTATACAATGAAGCACAATCGTGCGGTTTGGCTTCATTAAAGACATTATCAACTACAACAGAGGCACTCTGCCAAGCAAGAGATATTGAACAGATTGACAAGGCGAAGGAACTTCTACTTGATTATGAACAAGAAATAATGGGGAATTCATCAACAGTCTTGCCTGATATGAAGTACACATATATTTATAACTCGTTGATAGAAGCGTATCTCAATAATGGTACAAGTAGAGGACTGGAGGAAGCTTATTCTCTTTTGTCCTACATGATAACAAGTCATGAATCGAATCTACACCATATTGCAAGGCCTAATACTACCAGTTTTGTTATTGTAATGGCTGCCCTCGCTCAACGAGGTCAACACATCCATCGTTTAGAGTCACTTTTAAGCAAGATGGAGGAGATGAGTCAACGCAAAAAGAATGCCAGTAACGAGCTGGTCGCTAATGTGAAACCAAATAATGTTGTGTACAATATAATGCTCAAGGGCTACTCACTTAGCAAGGACGATGAGACTCTAGATTCAGCTATGAAGTTATTGGATAGAATGGAAACAGACTCAGACATCAAGCCTCTTGATACAAACACCTATGTTCTAGATCTGCTAAGCCGGAAGGATACTGTCGATAATGTCAGGAATGCCAATACTTCAAGAGGTAGTAATCTTAATAGTCAAAATCAAGATTCTGTTGAAGCATTCGCTTCACTTATGAAAGGCGTAACTACAGTGGAGGATGCTGAAAAGGGTGAAGCACTGCTACAACAGATTGAAGAGAGATACAGCAATGGAAAGAGTGAAGTTAAGCCAGGTAGGTCAATCTTCTTTGGTTTTTGTTGTAGTATACTTATTCAAGCTTCTCATTGTATACTTGTAATAGATATCATACTATATAATAAGCTCATGAAAGCATGGAGATTGTGTGGTGAGCCTGAGAAGGCTCAAGCAATTTTAGACTCAATAATTGACAAGCATGAGGCTGGAGATGATGATTCACTTTGCCCATCAGATGAATCTTTCTCCATTTGTATACAAGCATGGTCACAAAGCAACCAAGCAGATGCCGCTGAACGAGCTGAGAAGATACTATGGAAGAAAGAAGAGTATGCAAACACTATTGACAAAGTCGATGTGAAGCCCTCGGACTATTTCCCCATCATGCCCTTATACAAGCTTGATCGGAACAACGGATCAAAGCGTGCAACTAAATTATTTGAGCATGTGTTTGAGAAGTATGCCGACTCTAGTCACAAGCCAGACTCTCATACTTTGAATGCATTGCTTGATGTGTACGCTAAGAGTAGGAAGGGAGGTCATCAAGCCGAACATGTACTCAAGCATATGAACACCTTACACAAAGAGAAGAAGACTAATATACTTCCGGATGTAATAAGTTATCGATGCGTTATAGATGCATGGATCCAAATGTGGAGTAAAGAGGGTCCTGAACGAGTGGAGGCTTTGGTCAATGAAATGATTGACAAGTACAAGAATGAAGGACGGGATGATCTCTGCCCTGACACAAACTTATTCAACCTAATCTTGAAAGCTTGCTGCCACGCTCCGGCAATGTACGCTTCGAATGAAACAGGAAATAATCATCCTATTGCTATTGCTAATCGCACTTTCTCGACTTTAAGGAGAAAGGATGAGTATGGCGCAACAGCGACTCATGCATCATTTTCATTCATGTTTCATATATTTAGACAGCACATGGACTTTTTCGACAAGCGGTACAAACCAGTAATGGATAACTTGTGGAAAGCCTGCTGCCAAGATGGTCATGTTTCACAGGAAAGTCCGAGTTTGTGTTGTTTTACTATGTGAATTCGTGTTTGTATTAAGTCTCGACGAGTTGACTACTTTAGTTGGCATTCATTTGCCTTCATTTGATCACCCTTTGTAAGCCACATGTACTAACATTTGTTGCAATCACTTCTCTTTCGTCTTCATAAACTATGAAACGCGCATCTTCCAGTTTACCTTGGAGTCATTTCGAGACAGTGTACTGGAAGAACACTTCTTGAAAGCTATTGGAGGTAAGCCAACGGGCAAGGATCTCAAAACGATAAGTGTTGCAGATCTTCCCCAAGAGTGGTCTAGAAATGTTTCATCTAAACAACGTCGTAAAAGAAAGTGATACTATTTACAAAACCTTGAAGGTATCATTAATAAGTCTAATCTTGTTCAGGTTGTGTTTCATTTCTAGTTTATGTGGTATCTTCTATTCGCTATCATCAACCCACATATTTCCATTCTTTCCATCATGATATCCCTTCTTGGTAACAAGTAATGTAATTGGCCTCTTGTGCTGCTGCTGGCAACAAACCCTCGATCCCTCTGGCCTGACCTTGACCAATAAAATCCAATTTTCTAACGAATAGGAGCGTAAACAATACCACGATCGGGAGATGGTGCCATACTGTAGGCCTCGCATGGCAGACCACCCAGATAGTAACTTGGAAGAGGTTATAGAGCTATTTGTAAGAAGTTAATTATAGTTAGTTGATTTTTTCGATGACAAGGGCATAAGAAGCACCCTGTTTCTAGCAAAAAAAAATCAACACGTCAAATTCACTACTAATAATAGACTTATAGCTCACTCGTAACAATAACAAGGGTGCTTTGCGATGCGAGGCCTACAGTATGGTGGTGCAGTCCTATAACCCTCAAAACTTGCTGCGTCGGCAATGAACTCGGAGGTTGGTTTCCATTCTCTCTTTCTCCTTGCATTCTGAGTATAAAGAGTTACAAACGTTGCCCTAGCATCTGGGTCAACTATCTCCCATTTGTCACAACTCTTCAAGTGTTTAAAAAACTTCTTCATCAAATCCCCTAGTGACTCAATTGATTCGGAAAATGCTACGGATCCCACTCGGATACAATGATCGCCAAATCCGATACAATGGCACTGGCGACATGCATCACAGACTGTAACAATACTATTGAAATGTAAATTACCAAATGACTTACTCAAAGTTGCAGCATCTTGTTCCGACAAAGCATCTAGCACTTCACTTGTTGACATCATACTTGTCATTTTACCAAAGAAATGTGCCTGCTGGGGGGTAATACCTGAACACGAGCTGTCCATGATACGAGGAAAACCATTAAACATGATTCGCATGGGTAAAGATAATATTGAGGAAGGTTGTAATTCAGCTTCATCGTCAATTGGTGGTGGTGTGGATGACCTAGTATCAGGAGTAACCGTAGAAGGATTATTATCCATGGCAATTGTCTCAATATCTTCTCTCTCTTGTGGTTGGTTGGTATTAGTCTCATTAAGAAGATTGAATTTGTTTATCTCCAAAAATAGTGCACATATCTTCATTTACATCATTTTGTGTAGAAGGATGAGGTACGGTGGTATGTTGCTCCTCCTCCGCAGAGAATAGCACCGACAAATCAGTACCATTCTTTGGTGATGTGATTGGTTGTGATTGGTTAACACCTGGACGTGTAGAGTGGGGTGTACCAAACTTCCAAAATGTTGGAGATGTTGATTGGAGTATATGGTTATCTTGAGACATCATATGCATAGGAGTAGGAGATAGTGTGGTATCTTGTTCCGCCATAAAGGATAACTTAGATGGTGTTGTCAGCATTGGTGACAATAGATATGCATTGTCACGATGATGATCAGGCGAGGTCTTCCAACATGTTGAACAAGTTTCATTTTGACCACTTTGGTTTTGGCATGGTGAAGTAAGTGTCCGCTGTAGATGATCAAGGTCTAGGTTCGTGACAGTATCTTTGCAATGCAATTCGGCAGCCATGGTTGATGGTTTATCGTATGAAGAGAGACTTATAGTTGGGGGGGGCAATGGTTGCACCGATGGTGATAAGTGAGAGTATGAGAGTATGGTGGGAACTCATACGTATTTGTACAAGAATATGATATTCAAGGTCTAAACGTTTATTGAATCACGCGCCAGAATAAGAGAGAGGTCCGACTTCCGACTGCTAATAAGAGAGAGGTCTATAATATATAGAGTAAAAGCATGTGCTCATAAATCCAACAATCATCCAACAGCAGCATCCATCTACTACCATGATCACCAATCACTTCAAGCCATTATCAAACGTACCACGTGAGGAAGAACCTTCTATTAACGCCGACCGTCGAAATGATCATCATCCCGACCATCACTTTGGACTATTTGCATTCTCCAAGCAAGCTCTAGACTGGGGTGCAGGAAAGCTACTTCGTGGTGAAATTGATACTTCAAGTTCTGAGGGGTACACCTTCATCCATCATCGAGGTACTGATATTACCGTCTTGATTGTGGTAAGTAGTTTGTTTTTATCTTACATATATGTTATGCATATCTTATGTCTATCGTCTATCTTCCTTACCTCTTCTGTTATTATTAATATGCAGTGGTCTGTGGAAGGTGTTCGTTCAGCCAGGCGATGGTTGCGTCGATATGTCGATGGACTTTCTCTTCGTCATCCTGGCATGCTCTCCCAAACAGGATCTTCCTTTCTCCACAATGTTGAAAATCGTCTCAACAACCGCGAACACTACCCACGCCAACACTATGACACTCCCCGTGCACGCCTCGTTCCAGTTTTAGCCACTACTGATGAAGCCGGTATCGCTGTAGAGTCAACGCTCATGCACCGTAGTCTCGACCGCGGTACATCCACTAACCAGCGTATTGAATCAACCGATGGCCTTTCTTGGAGCCAAGGGACACAACGTATCCCCTCATCAGCATCCCGTCCAATGACTGCTTATTTCAACCCTTCAATATATTCAAATGTACAAGTACATCATGCTCGATTGACTCAGTTGCGTATTGAGCAGCGCAGAGACCGTCCATCATCTGAATTGAATGAAAGCAGCACGTAAGTATCCATCACACATTTTATATGTCTATTCATCTTTATACAACTAACTCGTCTCTCTCCTCTTCCATATATATTATCTACTAGGAGATTCCTTTGCCGCAACTCAGAAACCGGCGAGCTCGGCAGTCAGATCAATCAAGCCCAGGGTAGGAGGATTGGAGGGGGACGTTATGCAGGCAATAATTTTCACGATGATACCGAATACATCGAAGCGATGGTTGAGCTTGTTAGTAATGGTGTGGTGACTCCTGCAGAGATCCGGAAGACTTGGTCACCATTGAATTGGCGCCGCCAGCCCCGGAAGAGCGCTGGTGCCTGGCGTGACCTCTTGAAAGCAAAGAAGAAGGCAGACCCTACCTTGGTTATTCGTATAAACATGGTACCAAGACAACACAATGATAAAGCTTTCAAGCAATTGCAATCCGCTGTCCTTCGCCACTTTGCCCCCTAAATGTAATAAAACCTGTGTTTATGTTCATATAGACATGCCTGCTCGTCTCTTTAATACAAGTTTTGATTGCAATGAATGAATACCTATAGAAATTTGTCTCTATGTAGAGTTGAACGGACTTTCGCCGAAATACAGAATGGAGTAGAAATGTTACATCGAAGCAACGTAAAAGAAAGTAACTCCCTGTCCTTCAAAGTTTACTATAAATGGACAAATACTAGATTACACTTGTTATTACACAATTTCCACAGATAGGACTCTTCAATATATACCACACTACACATACCAACACTCATTCTCTCAAACCGAGTACTTCCCCGGAGAGACAAAGTGAGGCACCGTCGTCTCTTCACTTGTCTTACCGCGAGGAACAATCCCAATACCTCTCCTTCCGCCGCCGCCAGTTGAGGTTGAAAAGCTACCACTTATAGACAACTCGCCCACGCCATGAGGTATCGAGGGAATGTTCCAACCAGTGAATGGCGGAACATGACATACCCCGTCATCCTCCACAACTTCACCGCCGCACCCATCATCATTCCGCAACATTCGACAATAATAGTAACAATCACTAAACTTGACATCGAGTTGTTGTGGGTCGACATCCACTCTTGCTAGGAACCAGATGACGTGATCACTCGAGTCTGGACAATCAATCCTTAAGATACACATGTCATAGTACCTATTGTCACCTAAAAGTGTGGGCGGACCATCCTTAAAGTATAGCGGTGGTATATTACTACCACCATTTGAAGCCGTATCAACAATCGCATTGCCATTTTCATCCTTTGGGTACGCTAATAGATATACACCATTGATATGAGGCACGCCCGCATTCTGTACCCCCACACAGTGAGGAGGAGTATTTGATTCATATCCCGGGCTTAGGAAGGGATTGTTCGCATCGTCAGCTTCCACCGGAAGTATCACGATGTTTGGTAGACTATGTCCATCTTGAGTTGTTGTTACTGGGGTTTCCTCGTGAGATACCGGCGTGTCATATATTGAAAGCTGAGGATTGTCATGTCCTTCACCACTCTGTTCCCACTCTTCATAGCCATGTTGCTTGTAATCATTGTCGGCATATGGTGAAGTCACTTCATCAAAGAATGCCTCTCCAGCACTACTGGCTGCTTGTTGTGACTCATTGACATACTTGGTAGCATTCTTATCTTTAACAACCCATTGTTGAAAACTTTCTGATGGTTCTGGTTCAAACGATGCTGGTGTAAAGCTCACTGGTGACATTAACATTCGTGAGAATGCTGTTGATAAACGTTCCGAGTCGGTACTGGCACGTCGTATGGGCGTTGATGAATGTGAAGGTTGCTGTTTGTTCTTCTTGACTGATGAACTTCTTGATTGTCTCTGCTGTTTCCTTTCCTGGGCTTCTTGCCATGTAACTGGCTCTTGTTGCTGTGTTCTCTTAGGACTAACCTGTCTCGCCGCCTGCTTCTTCTTTGATGAGCTACTTCTTGCTCTTTGTTGTTGCTCCTCTTCGTGATAGCGTCCACTTGAACTCTTGTAATAATTCACAGGTGAAATATCCTTATATGGCTGTGTTCTCCTTTCTCCGCTCCTACTTGCTCCTCGACTACGGCTACGACTCATATTGTCGCTCTCTGGAGTAACAGACACGGGATCATTCATACCCCGCTGTCTGTCTGAGACGGAAGGATCTCGAGATCGACGATATGGACTACCTTCTTCTCCACTTGCATAAGGTTGTTTCGATAAAGATCGTGATCTACTCCTTGCCAATCTTCTTTGTGATTGTGATACATCAATCTGATGATGCTCACCAAACAATATATCATTCCCAATCTCCTCTTCCCCATTATCACCATCAACCAATTCTAAATTCTCAGCTTTGGCAACTACTACATTCATATTACTACTACCCTCTTCTTGCTCTTGATGCTTTTCATTACCATCCGTATCCAAACTTAATGAATCACTACGTAATATCTTAGTACCATCTGCATCTCTACCTCTCCATTCTGCATCTAATTTAACTTTCCATCGTCCAACATCATTTGATGTTCCATCAGTCACAAGTTTAATAATCGTACCTAATCGTCCATTCCATAATACATTCTTAGTTAACCCGACTAATCGTACTCGTTTATTCATCAATGATTTGGATAAATTGCGTACCCGTTTACAAATGGTATTTAATGACTTTTGTGCATTATTCTTTTGCTCAACTGAGGTTTGTAATTCATCATTAGCATACTCTTGTGCTGTAGTGGCATGCTCCACTTCGGCTTGTGCCAAGCGTAGTTTTTCTAATGCCGCGTTAGTGCGTTCTGTTGCATGGCGGTGAAGGGCGTGTGATTGACGGTATAGTTGTAGGGCTGTTTGGGAATGGGATGCGTGTGTTGTTAAGATTGTAGATAATGTGGATAGGGGAGTTAGTTGTGGTGAGTTTGTTACACTTGATGAAAGGCTATTGCTTGATGACGATGGTCGCATGACTGTATGATTATATTTAGATGGTGATTTTGATGAGGATGATCTCATTTCTGTTGGTGATTGTGGATTGCCCTTGCGTCGCGGTGTGTTGGATGTTGGTCGACGATTGTCATTGATATTATGGTCATGTGTTGTTGTTTGGTATCGACTAGAGCTACGGCCTCGTGACGACTGCCGTGGCTGTTGCTGCTGTCTACCATTGTTGCTAGGTGAAGCTCCAACATCCCACGGATGTTGACGAGGTGACGATTGATAATCCTCAGATGGTGGCTCCATACTTGATTTTACTTTTTGTGCATATGATGTGCTCAGATTGGTTCGGAGCTTTATGCCGTCGTCCTTCTCCTCAAAATGGCAGGCAATTGCAATTGCAATACAGAAGCTTTATATAATGTATATTACCCCCAATCAATACTCTAGTATGTAATGAATGAGTAGAGATTGAGTCTTTGTTTATTAATAATGGAGGCAGCCGAGTGTCTACTTTCTTCCGTTCAGGTTTGAGTTCCGGTTTATTTCCAGAAAAGATACCTCAAAAGTGGTATACTTAAGTTGTGATTATGTTTCATGGCCGACCAATATTAATGCATGCAAACTCTCTCATATTTATATTAGCAAATATAATAGAGAGGCACCATGAAGTCATCATCTACCTCATGTATTATTCTATTCATCTACTTCTCCTCTCAAATTTTGAGTAGCAATGCATTTTTTTCAGTGCCACCTATGATTAGTAAAACAAATCGACAATTATTGATGGCTGCAAATAATGATGATGAAGATCATACAGCAACTATCTCGAGGAGGAGTAGAAGTACAAATCGATGTTTGGTGGCTATAAATAATGATGATGAGCACATAACAACTTCTACTTCGAGGCGTGAGATATTACTTTCGTCATCAGCTGCAGTGATACTATTACCTTCGATATGTGTTCATCCAAGTAATGCTCAGACCCTAACAACATCAGGAATCGATAGGGTGGAAGGGGTCGGCGGTGTTTTAGATCTGTTATCACCAAAACCATTATCTTACTCGGAAGTGTTCTATCCTAACTCAATGATCAATACAAAGTGGAAAGTCCAACGCGTCATTACTTCAGTTGAGGGTGACTTGGGACAAGCTGCATTAGCATGGCAATTGTTGGGTGGATCTTCCGATGAGCGAGCATTTACCTCCAAGCTGACAGAAGTATATGAGTCAACATTTACATCACCTCCAACATCACTTGACGATGCAAAGTATGAATATGAAGGAAAGATATTACAAGCTGCAATATTAGATAGAGGGAGTGAATTGTCAAGTAGAACTGGAGTTGCTAATGATACAATACAGTGGGATGTAAAGAGCAATTCAATATCATATGCTCGAAACAAAGATGATAACGTCAATCTAACCGTAGTTAGAAGAAAGAATGAGATGCCGACAGATCAGGGATTTGGATTTGATGAGATAGATCGTATTGAATCATCAGCAGGAGGTATATTTAGTGGAACCAACGTTTATAGAGCTGCAAGAGTGAAACGGAGATATCGAAGAGGTTTTGATGAGACTACAGGTCAACGAATACTGGACGCTATTGAGGTTGTGACTACTCATCGAGTATTGGATGGAATAGCGGGCATTGAGCTGCCCACTAGCACCACAAAAAGTAGATTAAGGTATACACAAATCTGATAAGATCAAACCCAATTATTATGGTTGAAACTCATTCATCTCTTTTCTTCTTCTCCTTCCTTTATTTTCCTGCTTACTTGCCGAGCATGTTGTTGCTCAACAACCATTTGTGTATGGTGTAGAGTTGGAACAATGTAATAACAAGAAACAGCACTGTCTGTATCATACCATTACGAATAATCTTCTTGTAATTTCTCCTTGCATCTTGTTCGTGTGACTTCATCCGTTTATGAACAACCGACTGTTTCTTTTGCAATTGATTCACTAAATGATTCACTTCATTGGTCAACTTTTTCATTGCTTCGAGATCATACCCATCTACTTGATCTTTCAAAGCCTTTTCCAACTCTTCCATAACAATCTTTGTCTCAACTTCCTCAGCAGAGGGTTGGGAGTTTAATATGCGTTCTTCTTCATCCAAGTCCTCTCTCTCGTCAAACGTATAAACATGTCCAGTTTCTCTGTTAATACCACCAAGTTCAGCACCACTTCGTATGTCAAGTTCAACAGTAAGATCATTATCCTCGGCGAAGACACATAATCTATACCAACCGGCTGATTTAATTGGTTTCGTCCATTCCCAAGGTTCTATCTCTGTCGGCACAATTGTCTTTACATATGTCTCCTCTTCGTATATTTCCTCTTCAACATTTTCATCGCCATTAACTTCTCCTGCCTCGTGTCGTTTCTCTCTTTCCAAATTACGTTGTTTCTTAGCCTCTATTTCCTCATTATATTCTCGTGAATAATCCGCCTGGGCAGCTAATGCATCCTCTTCCTCTCCTGAATACGTATAATCTACATAAACTTCATGATGGATAATACCAGCATCTTGGAAATGTTTATGATTCTTCCGGACAAAGTCTGGCCATAGATCGATTGACTTTTTCATTTGTGCACCAAGTGTATTTGTCCTTTTCCAATGAACCTCCTCCTTCTCTGCTTCTTTATCTTTTTCATCTACTGGCCATGTTCGTTCACCTGTATCAGGATTAATTGTACCAATTTTTGGACTAATTACTGGTCCGTCTATTTGCACATTAGCATAAGGATATCCATCTTCATCTGGAAGATGCGCGTTGCAACGATTATGATGATGAAAGAGAGGAGATTGTAACATATGTTAGTGCATGTGGTGTAAAGGCAGTCAAATGAAGACTAAAGAAGGCCAAATGAAGTAGCCAAATCACCGAGTCTTCGTATTGAACATATAATAACACAAGACAAAACAATATAAACTCGGACTTTCCTGAATCCACTACAAACATTTCAAATGTTGCAAAGTCACCTCTATCGAATTGCTTGTATATACATTCAGTATACTTGTGGCGTATCTTATACATTAGTGGATGATGAATGGATGTAACAAATTGTATATTTAGGAGGTATATACATGTTGTTGCAATTAATAATAATAAAGAAGAGCTCCGCCTTCTTCTTTTTGTGGTACCTGAGTGAGTAATGGACATGTTATCGTTGTATAATTTCTCAACACTCAATGCACGACAGTCAAGGTTATTTCTTTACTACACCACATCAACGCCTCAAAAATAGATGTTTTGTTTATTGCAACTGTATATATATCCGACTGATAATAAAGTGCGGCTTAACCAACTATTACCCCAACTAACAACCAACACAACGCAAGCAAAATTGTGAATTGTGCGGTAGGAAAGTGGTATCCTTTATTTATATACTTTTACAGAACCCCCCCCCTGCAAATACTAAACTCGTATCGTACACCATCAAAATCAAATTGCAATTGGTATCGATATAAAGTGCTTCGTATACTATAAATACACTCAATTGATAGGTTTTTAATGCTTTCGATAAGTGTTGGTGTCAATCAATTATCATCAATGCATTGAAAGATATCATACACAATTAACACCAACTCATCATATTGACATAAAAGTGATATATAGGTTTATATCGTCGTCTAGCTAATCAACTTATACTTAATACTACCGGTATGAGTGGATCATCAACAATATCTCCTCGAGATGCAGTGATAGTAAAGGCAATTCGTACACCACTATGTAGAGCACGAAAAGGAGGATTGGCTAAGCTTCCTCCATCAACTTTGCTATCTACTGTTCTTCATGGTGTTTTATTAAAAGATCCAACACATGCAAAAGCCAAAGCAACTAATGATGATTATTTAATCTCTCCAGGCGCTGTTCAAGATGTATGTGTTGGTAATGTCTTATCTCCGCCCACCGCTGCTGTTTCTTTCCGAATGGCAGCTTTAGCGGCTGGATTACCGCATACAACATCATTATCCACAACCAATCGTCAATGTTCGTCGGGACTTCAGGCTATTGCAAATATTGCACATGCTATTCAATGTGGATCTATTAATATTGGAATCGGAGCTGGTGTTGAAAGTATGAGTATGAATCCAATGCACAAATTATATGAAGATCATCCTCCTGAAGTGGAATGGGACAAAATGCAAAGCTGTAAAGAGGCAATGGATTGTCTTGTACCAATGGGAGTTACATCCGAGAATGTAGCAAAGAAGTATCACTTGGATCGTCGAACATTGGATGAATTTGCAGCAAAGAGTCATCAAAAGTCAGCTAGAGCTCAATCATTGGGAAAGTTTAAATCTGAAATCATTCCTTGCGGTGATATTTGTCAAGATGATGGAATACGTCCAGCAACTACTGCTGATAAACTTTCCAAATTGAAACCGGTCTTTGATAAAAAGAATGGATCTACTACTGCTGGGAATAGTTCACAATTAACAGATGGAGCAGCGGCAGTATTACTCATGAGTAGGGAGGAAGCAATGAAACGAAACTTGCCTATATTAGGAGTATGGAGATCATTTGCAGTAGAAGGAGTGCCACCCAAGATAATGGGTATTGGGCCAGTTTATGCAATACCCTCTGCACTTAAGAAGGCATCACTATCTACAAATGATATTGATGTGTATGAGATCAATGAAGCATTTGCAACACAAGCTTACTATTCTATCAAACAACTGCAACTTGATCCTTCTAAAGTCAATCCTAATGGCGGCGCTATCTCGCTAGGACACCCTCTTGGCTGTACAGGTGCTCGATTAGTTGTAACATTATTAAATGAAATGAGGAGAGAGAAGAAGAGGAGAGGAGTTGTTAGTATGTGTATTGGCACTGGAATGGGTGCTGCCGCCGTACTGGAGGTTGAGGATATGAGATCATCTCTGTGAGAGTTTAAATGATGAGCTATAACAACTATGTTATGAATATCTACTTTGTTTTGATGTGCTGTCGTATCATGCATCTGATTCTTGTAAGCTCGTTGCCAACTTCTTTCGTAGCAAGTAGTGAGGTTTGCTCTCTGCCTTTCTTCTCCTAACTACTGTCGTATTTCTCGTGTGTTTCTCTCCTGAATCATCTTCTGATATATAATCATAGCCACACCTCTCAAAGAATGACAATGCATTATGATTACTCGGTTCAATATCTACTACTAAATTGCAATCTTTCCATATATCTGTCGCTATTTGTTCACATTTTTCAACCAAAGCTTTTCCTACTCCGTTCTGTTGATGATTAGGACTCACACATAGTACACCGAGTGTTGGTTGTGGTGATAATTTAGTGTCCTTATCGTTTGAGCAAGTCGAGATTGGACATATTGACATTCCCATCTCTGCCATGCCTACTACTCGTAATTTCATATCATTATTTTCATCTATGACATACTCTTTTGCAACAATCACACAATACTTTTTATCACGCATTTTTCTCGCATTTCTAATGTATTGATTGTATGTATATTGTTCGGTAAGTGATCTCTCAAACATATTCCATTTGATCGACTCTATTGAGCTTGAATCAGATGTTGGTGCATCGAAGGTATCTATCAAAAGTGTAGCTATCTCTCGATAATCTCTTGCAGATGAAGGTGTTAATATCGTCAATGGTACTACCCTTTGTATACATAGTAATATTGCAAGCAACCTAACTCCTCTTTGCAATGTGAACATGTTTTGTACATGTTACCGTCCATGATCCACAAGCAATGCGTCATTCGTCTTAACTCTCAAGGGGGAGAAAAATGAAAAAAGATACTGGTCGGCCATAATAATTTGCGGACCACCACCATGTGAAAAAGTGTTGATGATCTGATTGCATCTTACTTTATGGATAATCCCTCGTTGTCTTCTTGTAATATGCGAGCTTTAAATTTATTTGCAATTGTTCTATATGGCTGGGTTGAAGGCATTTTATGTCATTCGGTATCCTGCCTATCCTAGTCCTGATTAGAAATCGATCTATGTCTGTCCGTCGCCCAATTTGTCGCCCAATTTGTCACAACGACTCTGAATACCGTTTTCTTACTTTGGTTTCTGGTAGTTATTTGAGTGGTTATAAGTTATCAGTTTTGTAGGTATTTTGTTGGTTGGTTGGCAGAGTGGTTCGATGACATCACTCGCCAAATTTCGACCATAGTTCGAGTCCTTTTGGCATTTTTCTTTTTTTTTCTCTAAGTCGGGATAGTGGAGGCAAGTTTAGGATACCGGATGCAAGTATCCTCAGAAACCTACACTTCATCAATCTAGTAATACGAGACGCACAAACTAGATATATATTTTGAAGTCACGACATCAATCTGAATGCAGTATATAGTGTATGACTTTAGCGGTATTAGCGTTTGTATCCCGATTCTCTTCAATTTGATGATCTCTTCATCTACCATCAACTTAGTATTGTACATACTATATTGAATATAGTTTGGTGTCCTCTTCTACTCCAAGTGGTTGAATTCACATGGTTGAATCTATTGGCAGCTCCTAAACTATTGAAACCTAATTGACTGGAACTCATAGATGTTGAGATAGTTGATATTGTCCACTCCTCAATCCTCGCCACTACTTAAACGATATAAACTCAAAGTTCTGGTTCTTCCTCATCTTCTTTTAAACTTGCATATCTCACTGCTCCATTCTTAACCAATACATTTCTTGTTTGTATAAATCGTTCCTTATCATCACTATCATCTAATCCACTCAATAATATTTGTTCTACAACATCGAGCACAGTTCCCTTTTGCCCGGGAGATATATCAAAGTCGGCATTAACATCGGCATTTGCTTTTAATAGTAATTCAATGATGGCGTGTCGACCATAAAAAGTACTCCACGATAATGGATGCATTCTCATACCTCCTTCAAATGTGGTTCGAACATCAGGATCGGCGCCAACATCTAATAGTAATTTCACTATATCAGCATTACCACTAAGTGCACAGAGATGAAGGCAATGTTCACCATCTTTGGTTGTTGTATGGGCTAGTGAAGGATCTTTTTCTATTAACTCTTTCACTTTTTCAAATTCTCCACCCGAACAACCAAAGAAATATTCAGCATTTGGATCATCTTTGTCTGTAGCACTGATACCATGGAAGGTCGTCGTCACCAAGAAGAGGATTGTATAAGTTGAGAAGAGTGTCCACATCTCATGTATTACCTTTGCCTTTGCTGAGATTGATATATATTTGTTGTGAGATGATACACACATAAGCAAGTCAACTATAGTAGATATCTACCATCGTCTTTTTTCAAACATGCAACGTCTACCAAACGAACATTAGGCATCTACTCACGCTACGCCACCAACCAATACTATGCGCCATCAAAAATGACACATGAAATGGCAGTATCACTAAGATAGGATACCGCAGTCTACCCCTCTATGAGATGAGATATGTGATGTGTATGTCTCCGTGATAAGTACTTTAGTACTCAGTAGTTTCCTCCTCGACATTTTATAGATGATAATATCATTGATTCACAAGATGAAAATAATGTTTCTGGCAATGATGATGGCTAGGTTGTCAGTTGCATTTCTACCCTCGTTATTGCAACAAAGATGTATAAGTAGTACATTGTTACTCTCTCAACAAACTGATGGTATCATGAACATGCCTGAGCCATCACCAACATCAGCGGCATACTCATTGTATCATCTTATACATCAAAATCGAATGAACAATAATAGAAATGCAATACCTCTAGCTGGAGTCTTTGATGCTTTATCGGCGAAAGTTTTTGCACAAAATGGATCCCCGGCCCTGTTCTTAAGTGGTTTTGGTGTATCTGCTAGTTTATTGGGGCTGCCGGATGCTGGTAGTACCAACCTAGTCGAGATAGAGCAAGTAGCACGCAATATATGCTCAATAGTCAAAAGCAGTCCTGACTGTCAAAGATTATCAATTGGAGATCAACTTTATCCTCCTCCTGTTTTTGTAGACGGTGATACTGGCTATGGCGGAGCATCAAATATGTTACGGACAATATCTTCTCTGGGGAGCGCAGGTGCAGCTGCAATTTCAATTGAAGATCAACAGTTCCCTAAGAAATGTACGATTGCTGCTGGTTCACAGATACAGATTGTGGATCGGGATGAAGCTGTAGAAAGAATAAGAGGAGCAATTGGAGCTCGAGACTTATACAATGAAAGACATCAAAGTCCAAACTCAAATGATTCAGCTCTGGGACCGTGGATCATTGCAAGAACAGATTGTCGAATGGCATATGGCTTTGAGGAAGTAGTTGAGAGGTGTCTCAACTTTGAGTCATTGGGGGCTGAGATCATCTATGCTGAGAATCTACAGAGCTGCTCTGAGTATGAACAACTGAGAGCTAGGCTAGATCCAAAAACTGTGACGATGATTGCACAAGTACAAGAGACTAATAATGTGAAAGATACGGTCAACAGCAAACCATTGCTTACAACACAAGAAATTTGTGAGCTCGGCTATGACTTAGCTTTATTTGGTGTGACGCCTCTTCAATGCGTCATAGGAGCACTAGAGTCTTGTGCAAAAGAGCTCCTTGGTCCTGGCAATGGTATCATATCTACACAATCTATAATGGCAAACTTTTCAAATGTGAAGAAGATAGTCGGGTTCGATGAGTTGCAAGGCTTTGAAAGTGAATTTCCATGCAGTAGTACATCAGCTTCAACAACGGTATATGCAGATGATGAGGATTTGATACCGTTTCCTATATCTGATGACGAGATAGAAGTAGACCAAGCTACAACTGAAATCATAAATGGCACAACAGAGGGCTTTATTGTAACCAAAATGTACAAGTATCCACTAGAAGGCATCCCAACAGCAAATGAGGATGATGAAAGTATATCTCTATCCAAGATATTTGCATCTACTGATATCAAAAGGTTGAAATTAGAACCTAACAATGTTACTCTTCCATCAGCACTAATGTTGGTAAGTTGTTACTCTGTCCTCTGTTATCATATGCCCAATGGTTCTTTTCATATCAATACTCAAATATCATTCTCTCTCACTCGGTAGCTTGACCCAGAAAAGTATCCAACTCAGTCTCGGGCAAGAAAAGCTATACGCCAACGATCAATATGCATCTCTCGCTACAATCAACAACACAATGCAACACTCAGATTTGATGAGCTCGGCAAAGTCATAGCTCGAATATACCCGGGTGATAGAGTCGGGCGCCAGCGTCGTACTGGAGATGACTACTATGCTATCCAAGGTGAGTCTTTCCAGTCTATAAATAACATTTGTGCTTGGGATTATACTAACTGATGATTGCTTGTCAATAAAGGAACACCTTATAGACCGCCACCATTCAATTTATCTGTTTTATATGAAGATGAGCACATGGCTCTAGTCAACAAGCCAGCCGGTGTGGTTTTATATAGAGCAGAAGGAGGTAGAGGAGGCGGCGCTAGAGGTGGAGGTCAGGGGAGGGATACTTTACTCAGTGCTCTGCCCTACTTCTTGAAGCCAGCATCAAATGATACCAATATTGATGATGATGTACCTCTGAGACGACCGCAACCTGTGCACAGACTTGATCGGCCCACATCTGGATGCTTAGTTGTAGCCAAAAGGAAGAAATCTCTGACACATTTAGCTCAACAGTTTGAGTTTAGACGAGTGAAGAAAACATATATGGCCATAGTTAATGGGGTGCCTAAAGTAAATGAAACTGCATCAGGATGGAATACAATCGATTATGAGCTCGACGGAAAGAGTGCCATCACGAAGTGGAGAGTGATAAAGACAGTCAAATCACTGCATGGGAAAGTTGGACAACTAACATTGGTTGAATTAAAACCACTGACTGGCAGGAAAGTCCGCAAAGTTTGTATTCTTTTCTTATGTGATTGCTTGTGTTTAGTATGAAGTCTCGACGAGTTGAATGCTTTTGCCCTTGCAAGTCTTATATGTACTAACAAAAGTTACAATCTCCTCTCTTTTATCATCATAAATTGTGACAACGCACATCTTCCAGGTATCACCAGCTGAGAAGACACATGGCGTGGGTACTTAAATGTCCAATAGTTGGTGATACAACATACGATGATGATGACGATTCGGCCAAGAGACTGCGTAAAAGAGGGTTGTTTCTATGCTCAAATAAGCTTGTGGTCGAGCATCCGTATTATAATACTCCAGATGGCTATAAACAGTGGATGAGCATGAGCCAGAGTGAAAAGAGGAGATATGGAGATGAGGCAGTATTGTATGATGAAGGAGGGATAGTGATGGTCAAGGCCAGTATAGATTTGCCGGACAAGTTCAATTCTTTCCTGGAGAGAGAAGGCACGCGCCATGATAAATTCATGACTTAATTAACAGCACAGTACATATCTGTTTGTTCAGTTGATCTAGCGTTATGTTCTTTGCTCTCTCGTATGGGAAAGGGGTGACAACATATCCAATACCTGTCACCCTTGCTTTCCCCACTCACTTCTAATTTGTGCATTATGTATTGATTTCCCTCTGCTTGCCGCTTTAGACGCCCGACAAGCCCATCGTCTTCTTGTAAGACCTCTTTTCCGTTAGTGTCACGTGATCTTTACTCCAGTTGCCAGAACTAGTTCGTCTCTGGTACCTTGACTTCTTCTTATCGAAAATCTGTTCTAAGTTGCATGTTAAACATTCTCCAAATATCTTATCGGGATCCATACGATTAGGACCGTCGGCGAACTGCCTCTCTAATGCACGATGAAGGTTAGACTTCTGTGCCCACTCGGGAACCTGCTTCTTTGGTCTCTGCCTTTCGTATTCCTCATCCGAGTCAGAATCGGAATCACTCTCCTCCTCCTCGCGGTCTGACATTTCATAGGTTTGCATGGGAGATAAAGGCTTGACCACCTTCTTTGGACTAGTCTTCTTGACTTGAGACATGGATGGTTTATTTGCTGGATCGTGAATACTCTTCAGCGCAGTTGATGGAGATGGTTTCATTGCGTGTTTTTGGGATGCCTTTACTTGAGAAGGTTTGATACTGTTGGCTGACGATACTATAGACTTGGAAGCAAGTGTTGATTTCATCACTGGCGGTTGAGGAGGAGCTTTTGTTGATGAAGTCTCTACTGAGTTCTTCTCGGCGGCAGCCTTCTCGCGCATCTTTGCCATTATACTGCTCGGCTTGTTCTCACCCAAGGTAGAACTAGATGCCATCTTCTTCAACGATGATGACGGAGCATACTTTGAATGAGAAGGAGGAGGCTTTGTAGCTGAACTAACACCTGCAGTAGGTTTTGCCTGTGACGAATAATGACGTAGACATGGTGAGATGAGTGTTCGGTAAAAAGACACAATGTGACAAAACAAACAAACAATCACGTACCTTTTGTCTCATCTCGGCCAATCGAGCCTTACGAGCCTCACTAGCTGCTGAGAGTACCTTCTTCTTCTCCATGAGTTTAGAGTTAGAACCAGAAACTCCTCCGCCGACATTTGCCTTGAAGGCAGATCCACTAGGAGTAGACGATGTTAATACCTTTGTCTTTTGTACACTTGACGGCTGCACCTTGGAACTCTTGCTAACGGCAGCCGAGTCGACAGAAGAATCGGATATCTTTGTTGGTACCAACTGCTCCTTCACTGAACTACTGGGTATCTGTTTGGTAGATTGCTTTTCAACAACGTCATCAATCTGTGGAGTACTCTGTCCAGCCGAGGAAGAGGATGTATACTTGGATGTCTTTAATGCAGATTTAGGAGCAAGCTGCTGTTTCTTTTTCATTACCGATGGATTCTCTACACTCTTTGCAGCTGGAGGATCACTCTTCTTGTTCTGCACCACAGGCATGGCCTCATCTGAAACGCTCCTCATACTAACATCTGCAACTTCTTCCTCATTGGCATCCTCCATAACAACATCCATCTCATTCACATTCTTCTTGCCACTATCAATTTTCACTTGCTTAATTTTTGTTGTTGTTTCTTCAACAACCTCCTCCTCGTCCTCCTCTTCCTCTTCTACCACCGTAGTAATAACAGCAGCGTGTTTCGCTGCCCACTCAGCCTCACGTGTTTGTTTCGCCTCAGCTAAATATTCACGCAACCTAGTTTGTAATTCAGCCTTCCGTCCTGATGTACTCAACTGTCTCTTACGTAATTCCTTGCGTAGATCATTCACAATCATTTTATCAACGTTGATTTTATCATCGGGATGTGGTGGCATTTGAGGAGGGGCGGCGGCTACGGTCTTTGTTGTTGCCTTTGACTTTTTCAACACAGTCTTTGATGCCGCTGACTTCTTCTGTTGAGTAGCAACATTATTATTATTATTTTCAGCCTCGGACGTCCTAAGCTTTTTGGGTAACGGCATTCCAGTGATACCCTCCCACTTACGTTTCATGCCCTATATTAATGGATGGAAAATAAGTTAGTTTGGTTAGTGAATTATCAATCAACGTAAAGCAAATAAAATTAACATCGTGCCGCCACGCAAATAATTAATCTCTAACAATTACTTATCCGTCCTACTCACCTCAAAGTTCTGAGCGTGTGATCTCAACCGTCCTTCGTAGAGACTATTAATATCATGCTTCTCCTGCTCTTGGTTGAGAGAGGCGAATAGATTACTTATTTCATTGTGAGGTTGGCCTCGTCTGTTCCGTGTGCCTGGCATTTTTTATTTGATTTGTTGGTTGATTTATTGATTGATGCTAATTAATTAATTTCGATTAGACGATGGAAAACGACGGCTGCGGTGATGGTTGTTGATGAATGAATTATAAGTGTAGTGGTGGTGACCCTGATTGCAAGTTATCCACGCTATGATGATTGAGGGAGAGAGTTGTGAGTGAGGAGGCGGCATGTATTAGTGGAGGGAAAAATTAATTTAATGTGACAAATAAGAGGTACGAAAAAGATACCTATCTTAACCTCAGAGCCCATCTTCCTACTCATCTCATCACTTGCAATGGACTTGCTACCACTAAATAGCGGCGCATGTGATAATATTAAGTTTTAGCACTAGCTGTGGGTATGCAGCAGGTATGCAGCATGTATAACATAACGTATAGCAGTGCGGACTCTCTCACGTTCGTGTCCAACATACATGCCCTTAGATCTTAACTCAAATGAGTATTAGTACTACATTACACAAGACATGAGAGACTAATAATATGCTAATAATATTATTATTATCGAGTAACAATTAGAACAAAAGAACACCGGGCCAGAAGCAAGGCTGTCCATATACGGCTGCTTCTTCCTTCATAATGGAGCACCACCACTATTAACATAAACAGCGTCGCGGTCATCACAATAAAATTGTATATCAGTGGAGTGCATCGTTATTCTATTCTGTAGTGGTTGAATTGATTCATATGTAACGGTGTGGACAACAAATGTAAGTAATCGACGTTATATCTTTAAGAGAGTTATGAAAGGAGCATGTACCTCTACGTGCCTAGCAAACAAGGGAACAGATGCTCAATATACACAAATTATAATGAGGGTTTATGATTAGTTGAAGACTATCAAATAGTGCACAAGGGATCACGTTTGAACTGTCGGGACGTTACTCAAACAACATGATATATTGTAGAGTTACTTCCTACAACATTCAATCATCAAAGGCATGCGGTATGAGCTGTGAATCATTCAAGTCTGAAGACTTGATCGTATGAGAATCAAAGAAGAGAATCCGGAGCTCCATGTGGTACAAATTAGGGAAGCATGTCCTTCATCTTGGCTAATGCGCCGCGCTTACTCTGTTTGAGGTAGGCTTGGAGTTCTTCCTTTTTCTCGTTGTGACTGGAAATGAGCTCTTCCTTGTTCGTATCAAGCTTGGTATTGAGCTCTTCCTTGTCCGTATCAAGCTTGGTATTGAGCTCCTCCTTGTTCGTATCAAGCTTGGTATTGATCTGCTCCAACATCTGTCCCAACCTCTCAAGCGATGATTCCTTGGCGCCATCTTTGACAATCTTGTCGGTATTTGCCTTAGTCTCTTCAGTGATAGCATCCAACGTATCAAAACGACACGAGCCTCATCACGATTCTCATCAAACCGTTTATCAAAATGATTAGTGGCTGTTTTCGCTGCGCTGTCCAATAGTGATTTGAAGGCCTCGGTCTCCTCATTGCCATCCGGAACATTGGCAATGGCTGAAGGGTTCATATTTGATGCCTGATCGAGGAGGGATAAAACAGAGTTGTTGTTGGGAACAGTTACATCTTTTGGCACATGATGATTGCATGAGTTGGTATTATTAATCTTGCCTTCTTCCGGGGGATCAATACCACGTGATTGAGTATGAGCCTCTTTGTCATTATCAGAAGCATCACTGGTGGTGTTCTCGTTTGCTTTGTCTTCATGCTTAGCTGTCTTGGTAGCAGCAGCATCATCAGTTTTCGTCTTGGTAGCAGCATCAACGGTTTCCTTCTTGGGATCAAGGTGTTGATTAGAGACGTCATCTTCCTTCTTCTCTTCTTCTCCATTGGTTGGTTCTTGTCCAATGTTGAGAACGGTCTCTGAATTCCTCAGATCATCGTTCATTTTGTCGTAATGAGTTACCTGTTTATCAACTTCTCCTTCAGAAATGGCATTACGAATTGGTGTAATAACTTTTTCTGGTTCGTTAGACATCTTTCCCTATGCCCTTACGCTAGTATACTGACAACTGACAATATGGATATGATAAGGAAGAAGAGATGATGAGATGAATTATCACGTATATATTAAAATAATGCAACAGAGTAAAGCTTTCTTCTCCTGTACCACACACAATAGCCACTCTAAAATAAAAGGTCACCCAAACATAAACAACCATCCCGGGGTGAAAATCAATACCCACTGTGCCTTTATACATCATACTATTCTCCAGGAGGGACGCAACTGACTAAACAAACAAACAACCACAAAAGAATGACATGAAATAATCTTTGGCCTCGTTCCCCATGCACAGCAACTCCACGATCGATTGTAGATACTCCTACATTTAAACTGTAATGCAGTAGTAGCTATAAACTAAGTAGACAACCAGTGAAGCTGGCCATTCTAAAAAGATGCTGCATGGTCCAACCTTGGGCGCCACGAGAGTA
>Ga0214480_100179_pt1 | contig 30727 bp, 29 predicted proteins | sample M1_20Mar14CPVII9_3_FD_165042 | JGI IMG/M metagenome (GOLD analysis project Ga0214480, IMG submission 165042) | Marine eukaryotic communities from Monterey Bay, California, United States - M1_20Mar14CPVII9sort6BwellE17 | ecosystem: Environmental > Aquatic > Marine > Unclassified | place: USA... | reverse complement strand
CAAATGTTAATGAGTGTATAAGTCGCAGGAGGCGTGCAGAGTTTTGTTACATGGAAGGAGCAAAGGATACAGCAGATGCAATGGCTATCCTTGCTTACCATTGTCCACCTAGTGATGACATTACACAGACATCAGATAAACATCTAAATATATTATCCGAGCTAATGAATAAATACAAACCAGATATAATGCCAATCGAAGCACACAATGACTCGAGTGGTAAATACTGTGCTATGGGAACCAAAGCAGACATGACTCATGGCCAATGTATTAGTGATACTGGGAACATATCCACAACAGCAGAATACTGTACGAACAATATCAACACAGTGGGGCAATGCAAAGCATATAATATGGTTGAGACTGCATGCCGCATTATGTTGGAAGGGAGATGTAACATATTAGATCAACACTTGCCAGGATGGTTCAATTGCACTAATAGTAGTGAATCCAAGCTTAATTGTCTAGTGAATGAATGCAACAGACTAAACACAGATATGATGACAGGAGTCACACCTATCTACTATAGACACTTCGATTCTTTCCTCAACACATCATGCAACTACTGCGAGAATGCACAAACAGCCATACCACATTGTGAAGATGATACCAGAATGACATACATTCTTGCCTTGAATGAAGTTGTTAACAAACAGGCATATTTCGATATCAAAGTGAATGCAGAGTGTACGATTCGTTTTCCATTGTTGGTTAAGTGCATGTTTGCTTTGAATGCACATTATCTTACACACAATCAAGTACTTGAGGGAGTTACCAACAACAGTGTTGATGAGCTTCCTTTTATCAATTTGGCAGCTTATAGCAATCGAAGACTTAATCAGAGAGTGGTTAAGGCTCTGAGGAGAGGAATTAACGTGCTTATTAGAGCACTACTCAAAATAAAGTAAAAGGGCTATCTCCTGCTGTAGCACTTGTGGAATCATCTATGTTGTTCTATTCTATTCTATGGTTCAATTCTGTTCTTAAATCTTTCCATCTATATTAAGGTCTACCAGGAGTATCATCTATACACAAACAACTATACAAACCGATGCTACTCTTATACCTGTATGAACGTCTTCTTCAGCACCTCAATACACTTATCCCTAATGCTTGACCACGATTCCTGACCCTTCTGGCAGTCCTGATTGGGATATATCTTAAACTGCAATACCTCAAATGTGCACACATGCCAGCATGCTCCTTCTGTGTTAAAGTCTTCACAATTGCATTTGACACGTTTAGTAACTGCATCAACATCAACCTCTATCCAATCTCCCAACTGCCTTGGCAAACGGACCCTCTTAGCTGCCTCATCAATACTCTTCAAAGTTGCATCATTTCCAACATCTACACCATTCTTTTCTAAAAAGTTCAGAACATCACTCCAATCATCCTCGTCTGTCCAATACAAGACCAAACCATTATCATCATCTGTCTCACCAACATTATCCTGATTCTCATTCTGATGAGACTCATTGATATCATCCTCCTCTGGATCAGGACTGTAGTCTACTCCCCATTTATGTTTCTCTTTCTCTTTCTCCTCCGCCGTCAAGCCTTTCTTCCACTTCTTCTTCTTCTTCTCCTTAATTCTCTCCACTGTTCGTACTGTTGTGTCTTTTGAGGGATTCCGTTGGCACCTACGTTGTACAAATCTAAACAGATTCTCACCTGGTTTACGCCCAGGAGTATTCTCAAACAAGTTATGCCTTAGACACTCCATCAAAGATTTCGAACGATTCTTAGACATCTTGTTGAGGATCTTAAGGCACTTGTGTGGTGTATCAGCTACCTCAGACTCGAGTGAGGGTTGTTCGAGGAATGACGCGGATGAGTTGTTATTCTCACTCTCCATTTCACGAACCATCGAGTATACAAGTGAACCAGTAGGAAGATGTGCCGTAAAAGATCTAGTCTCATCACCAATAACAGCTCGTGTGTCAATAATCTTCTTGTGATCACCTAGCTCTGTGCATATCATGTATTGGGTGTCACACATGAGATTGCAGTTACTATTCTCCAAATCAAATCGACTGATCTTCCTTGCATGTTCGTAGTCTTCTATCTTCCTCTCTGGTTGTGTACGGAACTCTGATAGGTTAGAGTCAAGCTCAAGATCCATTGCTACAGCAGCCACAATCCAGATGACACTCTTCTTAGCCTCTTTTGAAAGTCGACTTGTGATCCGTTTGTGGTAAACTTTGATTTGACCTCCCCTCTTCTCTCCACCTTGATTACTACCAGACTGGCCTTCAATCCCAACAGCTCTTCCTCCAGAGCAACAAGGGTCATGGCTCAAGTAAGTCTTCTTAAGATGACTGACATGCTTTGTCTTCTCATCATCAGTCTTCTTCTTAGAGTTTCGGAGATGAAGCAAGTCGTCATGTTTCTCCCACAGCAAATCGTTGAATGACTCATAATCTTCTTTATGCTTTGGTGGTATGTAATTGCCATAGTGCACATCCGCAACAACCTTTGCCATGTCTTTGTGCCCAATACCCATGTTTGTAAGAAGATAACGTGAGAGAGATCCTTTAGATCCTCTCTTCCCACCCCCACGTCTTAGAGCCAATCGAACTATATGTGCGTGGCAACTACGTACTCTCAACTGCAATGCCCTTGCAGCTTTCTTCAACGCCCCTGCTCCATCAATTAGAGCCTTATCTCTTTTGGCACGTTCATCTGCATCAATACGTTCTACCGTTGCTCTCATTAACTTCTCGGCATCTTCTGCATTCTCATAAGGACAAATACAGAATGATGTTAGATACTGTTTACGCCCAAAGTCATCAACACCACATGTCCCCAGTTGCATATCAGTGCCAGGAATATCAGCAAAATCACAACTGATTTGAACTGCATTCTTGTTATCTCCCTCTTCGTGGTCGAACATAAGGCCAGCTAGTCTAATCCGCTCAGCTATATCTTTGGTCTCAAATAGAACCAACTTCTTATCACCACCGGGGCCATAGCTATGTTCGATAACATTGATATGATCCTTCATACTCTGGTAGTATTCTGACTCCATAAAGGCTGACTCTTTATACAAGCCGGGTGCCTCCTTGAGACTTTCAAGAATGGCATATGTTTCTGCACCAGTAAAGTCTTCAGCACGCCATTCATGCATGGCATACTTATTCTTCGTAGACTTTGAACTCATATAATCTGATATAACTTTAGTAAGACTCTTTGGATTCTTCTTTTGCTCATCAGTTTTATCAATACTTTTATCTTTCAGCATATCATTACATATTGCCGAACATGGTTCCTTTCCCATACGCTTAAGCACAAACTCTTTCTGCTCAAAGGAGAGAGACATTGGAGTACTGTTTCGATCCATTGGATGATTCTTATGGGCTACTTTATCATGCTTGTAGGGCTCTCCGGTTATTGGATCTGTCTTTTCATAGACAAGTATACCTCCCTCAACTCGAGCTATCTTAACCTCACGTTTGCAGCCCGCGCATGGGCACTTCAAACCCTGCAAATACTCATAAGACTTTCCTTCCGCTGATGTTTCGCCATACCTCCTTTTCTCATGTTTGTAGATAGGAAAGAGCTCACGAGATATACCATATGGTCCAAATACCAATTTAGACTCAGCAACACTTAAACATTGTCTATTGCCTATTTCTACTTTTGAACCAAATAACTGCTTACTCTCATCTTTATTCAGCAACCAATTATTATCCTGGAAGGGACGTTCAATCCCTTCGGGTATCCAATCATCTCTGTTGATACGTTCCTCTAACAAACGCAGTAGATCATCTACATTATCAACTCTATGCCCAAGCAGTTGCTCAGCTTCCTCAAAATGATTGTCCATTAATTGGCAAAGCCGATCCATAGCACTGTCATCTCCATCAATGTCTGGATCATCATAACAATCTAGTGGAAGCTGACTCTGAGACTTTGCATGGCTATTTGATGTTGTAGTATTTGAGTCTTCGTTAGACCAGAGCAAACTTTCCAATGTACACGGATGAGTATATGTGCTGTTGTTATTGTTGTTATTGTTATTGTTGTTGTTGTTGTTGCTGCTGCTGCTGTCCATGGAGCTTGCTGTGCGGGATTTGTTTGCTACCGATGCTTGCCTGTTAGAAGACTGGTTAGAGTTTGTTACTGCTCCAACGTTTGCAGTTTGATTTGAGTTAGATCGTATACTGTTACTACCCCAGTTATTACTACCCAAGTTATTACCCATGGCAGTTGATGCGGTTGATCTGTTGTTATTCGTAGCAGAGTTGCGTCCATTGTTGTTTTGTGGCATACTTCTACTTCTACTTCTACTTCTACTTGATGCCCCACGCCCGCGATCGTAATGCCAGTTATACCTCAACGGAGACTCCCCACCACCCCTTGTCTCTTGTTTAACAGTAGTAAGGTATCGAGACGGATTGTTTAATATATGCTGTCGTAGTTCTATGTCCGTATTATCCATAGCGTCAGGATCACCCTCAGACTTGATGAATGGTGAAGTAGATTGTGTTGTGGCAGTTCGATTGATTTGAGGAGCAGTTACATCACATATGTCCATACTGTTCGTACCAATTGAGGTATTCTGAGTGGAAGTATTATCACACTCTCCTCCGTTAGAAGTACGCTGCTTGAGTCTCTTGCTGTTATGTGTTGGTGATTTCATAGGGGAATGAACTGTACCATTAGGAGAGCGGAGTTTAGACATACTATCCGTAACGCCCCCCGGGTCATCATTATCACAATTATCTCCCCTCGTATTGTTAGTGTCATTCGTGTTGCCTCTGTTTGGTGATTGGTGATTGCATTCGGACAAAGATTGTTTTAAATGATCTCTTTCACTTTGTTTAATTGTAACATCATATATAATCTGATTCCACACATGTGTTTCAATACGTTTTAACCCATTGTAATTATAGTTTGCCAATACCGAACACACTATATCTTTATCAAAATCCATATCTACTACCAATGGATCTATATGTGGATCCCCAACTAGACTCATTAATTTGTTAGCCTTAGTTGGATATGCCGTAGGATATAATGAATCATCGTTTGCAAGAAGATTTGTATCAGTATTCGATGACGACGCAGCTGCTGCTGCTGTTGTTTGTGTATTAGATGGCGCGGTACGTATGTTAATTGGTGCACATGATGGGGCCGGGGCGTATTATTGTTATTGGTGCTGTTTAATTCATTGCAATTGCCACAGCCGCAAACCACAACTTTATCTTTAACATCAGTTACGGTAGTATTGATCGTATTGATGGGTGCCGCTACCGGAGGCGGGGAATATATAGGTTGTGTTTCTTCGGCCATGTCATCACTATTGTTATTATTATTATTATGCGTAGAGATTTGTGCATTAATATATGTATGAGTGTTTACCTCATTAGTACCATCATTTATTGTTGTGGTGGTATTATTATTTGTTTCAATTGGAGTCTGCTGATCACATGGCTGTTTGGTTTGGTGATTAGTATTGCCACCTCTACTGGGTGGCACATTACCCATGCTAATAGACTGTAATATATCTCTTTTATGGAACAACTACCCCCGTTATTTGGTCTTTGTTTTGGCTGGAGATTGTGACACAGTTCAACTTGGCCCAGAGCACAGGGAATGCAATATCATCATGGCTCGAACTTCAATAATATCAACTATCCAACGGTTGAGTATAACAGCATTACTCTTACTATCAATAACCAATATCGTGTATGCAAAATCAACAACATCAGAAGCAATAACAATGGATGATGCAATATATTATGCCAAAACTGGGTTCAAGGTTTTGTTTGCCTGTTCACCAGTATTACTTATTGCAGGTATACTGCTATTTGCGAGGGAAGACGAGGAAGAAGAAGCTAAAAAGAGGAAGATTAAGTGTGCTAGGAGTTGATAATTATTGGTTGATGTGGGTAGTGATAATGCATTATGTGTACCTATGTGGTACAGATGCCAATTCGGAGAAATGTGTATAAGTTGTGCTGACCTACTTACACACTTCCTATGGCCACTCTATCAAATTATCATATATATTACGCCCCATCAACCAAAGAAGAAAATGGACTACTCCTGCTAATTGAGTTACAATAAATGACGGCTTTATATCATTCATTAATTAGTTGTATGTATGATAAAGCCCGAGAATTGTAACATTGCGTAGGATGTGCAGAAAGAAGCTGGGATTTGGTTCAATTAAGATGTACAAATGTATAAACTCTAGACACTGTTGCAATTCAGTTTTAGCTCTTCTTATTCAAACTAGCTTGAGATAGACGGCTGGAACAAAATAGTCACCCAAACAGTTATACTGCCAACTGCCTTACTCATCAGTATCATACTCATCTTCGGAATTAGCAGTATTATCATCATCAGAACCATCGTCATCTCCATCAGAATCATCTTCATTTTCATCCTCACTTGAGTCATCTTCATCAACACTTCCTTCCTCATCTTCTGTCTGAGATCTGATCGTTGTTCCATCGATATCCTTTTCTTTCAAAGTCTTGGTATCTATTACAAATGAATACATTAGAAGAGTATGTTAGTAATGACAAAATAAGGCATGAAACAGTACACACATATTGAATAAGACTTACCCATTGCTGTCACGCAACGATTCTTCTTCAAAAGAGCCTTGACCTTGTGAGTAAATGACTCGTTAGCCTTCTTAGCTCTGGGTGCTTCTTTCACTAGAATGGCAATCTTTTCTCTCTTGGCATGTGAGATGATATAGGATAGCTGTTTCTGAGGTACTTGTAACATTTGAATAGTAGTCAAGATTGTCTTTTCATGTTCCTCAAACCGTCCCTTAACCTGAAAGTAGGGAATTGCCTTCGATACGAACGTTTCCATGAATCTAGAACCAAACTTGAGTTGCTGTAGCAGAACATTTGTTTTGGCCAGAGAATCATGTTCCTTGGTCAAGGTTGAGAGTTCCTGAAGGAGACCGATCAGTCCTTTTAGTCGACCCAAAACAATATCAGGATCCGTCGATTTGGATGATGAGTCGAAGAGTGCAACTAATGCCTTCCAGAGATTCTCAAGAGTAATACCAAAGAAAGTTGGAAAGGTCTGATGGGTACACGTTGGAAAGGATGTATCCACCCCTTCTCCTTTTCCTACAGAAGGCATCTGTAATAATACGTCGTTGACCACATACTTCAAAGACTTCAATCGGTTAGATGAATGCTCGATAAATAGAGAAAGGAGCTTCCCAACATTGCCCTTGTTCATCTTGGTATCATCTGGCCAAGACTGCTTGAGCAGAGCTTCAGCAACATTTGATAACTTGACTGATAGACTACTAGAAGTATCAGTGTCATCATCATCAACTTCTTCATCAGAGATTCGTTTCGAGCAGTCAAGGATAGATTCCATACACTTGATACCATCCATTGCAAATTCTAGCTCGGCAGTATAAGCTCCAGTCACGATTTCATTGACATTATCAGCGACATACCCTAGCATCTTATTCATTGATGTGGCTGTCGGTCGACGACGTTTGGGGTTAGAGCCGTAATCCGATCTATCTCCTTCGGAGATCTGCTTTAGAATGGCAGAGAGAAAGATCTTTCCAGTCTGTGATCTTGTCAAGCGTTCTGAACTCATTACACATTCTACAGAGCTGAAGAGAACCTTGGCCGTCTCGACTAGCCTTGTCTCAACCTCGTCATCGTCTGTTTTGTTTTGTCCGCATCTCAGTTCCGTAACAGCAGCCAGATTCTCATAAAGGCTAGCAAATACTCCACCCGTAAGGAAGCTATCAAGCAGGGCAAAGCATTTCTTTGAAGAGTCTTCACAAGAGGCTAATGCAATATCTGCATATGTGGTTGCAGTCGACGAAGCTGCCGATGATCCGATTGCCATGTATGGATTGTCATTTCCATCATCGTCATCAATAATACTGCCTGACTTGAATGCACCCTTCTTCTTTTCAGACAACGAGTCGGATAGCGTCTTATGCAAAAGCTTGAGAAGTAGCATTGTGACGGGAGTGCCACAAGTTGTAACTTGTGGTAGCTGTGATAGGGCTTGACTTTGAGAAGCATCTGGGCCAAGGCTTAGTTCCTTAAACCCCAATGCCAAACAGACCTGACTATTCAATGGTCGTAATGCTCCCAATGTACGATTGATGAGTTCTTGTTCGTGTTGTTTCTTAGCCTTCTTTGCCTTCTGCTTTGCTTTCTGTTTGTCCTTGGCTTGCTTCGTTTGTTGCTTCTTTGCTGCTGTGATGGCCTTCTTCTCTTCTTTTGACATACCTGTTGTGTCAACACTTGTATTGATTAGATTCTCATCATCGACATTATTGGAGTAACTGGCAGTCAACTCCTTGGGTGGTGCTAAGATATCAAGCCCTGGTGGGGCAAACGTATAACACTTCGAAGCAGTAAATCGTAGTTCTTCTTCGAGATCAACTAATGCTCTCAATCGTGCTACGATTTTCTTCTGTACCTCCTCAGCATTGAAACCTTGTGACGATGCCGTGAATGAGCCAGCTGTTCCAATTGCATTATTAGAATCATCAGCGGCGGCGGCATATATGAACGAGTTGATAAGCTGACGAATCCAGCAGGTGGCGAAGAAGTAGCTTGCTGTGATTACCCACTGCTTGGTTGCACCCATGTCATCCCACATCTCAAATCCTGAAGACTCTGCTGACGGTAACAGAAGGGGACATTCTAGCATGGCATCAATCTCGGCCAAACCTCTGCCTCCATACTGAGCATTACATATCGTAGACATGAGACGGAAGATGGAAACACATTGAACAGGGAGATACTCTCGCTCATTCACATTACATGACGATAGCAATGGAAGAACCTTGAGATAAACTGCACTCTCGGCACCTTCGATACTAAAACGAAGTTCTCCGGGAGGTGCCATTGGGTTTTTGGATGATCCATCTAATAACGACAGGTCGACACTACTCGTTGGGATCTGCAATTGTCCATCATTACCACCGAGAAGTTGCATCTCCTTCTCATTTCCAGCACTCTTGGTACCTTTCTTCTTTGTGTTCATAGCACCATCGTCTACTTCTTCCTCCTCCTCCTCCTCATCTTCATGATAATCCCCAACATAATTGTTTTCAAAATCCTGCTGTACAAGTTCCTCGATCCACTCTTGGATAGCACTTGATAGTCTTCCACCTTTGACAGCAAGGCATAGTTCGTCAAAGAAGAAGGCCATGGATGAACCATTTGAAAAGGCATTGCCAAGGTTGACAGTTTGTGTAGCACTGTTCCTATTGAGATTGAAACCGCCACCGGGCGATGAGGCAGAAGATTTGCATTCGTTGTATGCCTTCTTAATCACAGCTTCAATCTCCTTGACAATCGGTGAAGATGCGGCTGCAGTACTTGTTTCACCAATGATTGTGGTGTCTTCGTCTAGGGTAGACCTTGAAACAGCATAGGCCACAGATCCGATAATACCCTGTCAAGGTATGTGGTTATGTGAAGCGACAATATCGAGTATTAGTCATGGCAAGGTGATAAATCAACTCAATAAACAAGTACAGCATAGACTTACAATCTTCTTCATAGATAACGGAGCAAGTGCTAAATGCTTTGCAATCACAATGTGAATATCCGCACAACCATCTGAACCTCTCATACCATCTTTTATTGACGATGAGTTGGCAGTCCTCAATGCATCATCTTCCTTGTCTTCACTACCCTCATATCCCACAGCAAACAATAGTAAGAACAATCTTCGTAATTGACTTGATGACATGGGCTTGAGATGTTGTAACATGCTACTGAGGAACGGGTAGTACTGCTTTAGTACCATTGCTCCATTCACGCCTTCTCCATTACTGCCTTCTTTCTTGTCAGCAATACAGCAGAATACACGTAGTGCAGCATCCACCTCATTTGAATTAACACCAACACCTGATCCAACATGTGTTACCAAACTACCAACAATCTCTTGACGTTGGAGTGGTTCATGGAAATCTTCAAACAATATCTCATATAGTGTCACGCCAAGTTCACATGCTGCTCCACCTCCACTACTTTCCAATGGTGATAATGACGATGATGATCGTAACAATCCATCTGCCAAGTCACACAATGTTTCAAAGAGACTACCCAATGCCACACCATTACCACATAATGCCTCCCGTAACAATCGAGAAGTGAACAATCCACTATTCGCCTTGGATTTAAAGATATTCTTAACCTTTGATCGGTTATGTAATGCAGACGCTGCACAGACCAATAACCAAATATCTGCCGTTGGGTGATGTGTATGTCCATTCTCGGTATTAGAGGATGGTGTATCCTTGATACACTTGAGAAGAGTCGATGTTAAATCGGCACGATGGGCAAAGCCGCGTGATATACTTTCAATTGTCAGACAGGAGTTGGCTGCACCTCCTCGATGCCCACGACCCCTGTGTCCATCCAAGTTATTATCAACCTCCATTTCATCCTCATTCTCTTCTCCACTATTCCCCAAGGGTAAATTCCTCAACCCATCAATAACATCAACCAACATACTCTTCTTACCACTAGGACAATGATTCATTAAAAAGGTCGTTAATGCCGGTAATCCCCATTTTTCAACATTCATTAATGCCTCCAATGCGTCATTAACTACTATTTCCAATTGTTGTTCTGATAATGGTAATGAAGACATGGCATCCAATACAGGTATTAGTAAACTTGGATCTTCCTGTCGTAAGGATTGTAATGTTGATAGTATTGATGTTCCTGAATCTTCATCTTCTTCATTATCCACCAACATATTATCATTACTGCCACCATCAAGACTAATACAATCACTTAACACGTCAGGTAACATACCAATAACATCTAATAATACATTCCTTGATGTTATACAATTCATTGAATTGGATGATAATAACGTCATACATTCAATAAAGTTTTGTGTCAATTGAGTGTAATTTACTATATGATCTAACCATTTCATACTTTGAAATATCAATCTTGGTATATCACTACTGCTTTTGTTATTATTATTGGTTGTTGATTCGCCTTCGTCAGAAGAAGACATTGCCAACTCTGGTATTCTTGAAAGTAGTGCCGATAACAATGTAGGTTGTAATATATCGATACGTAATAACACCTTGATTAATGATGATGATTCGACTATTGTTTTGGTCTTTATTCCACCCTCATTAGTTGTGCCGCTATTGTTGTTGGGTGTATCATCTTGATCTGGCTGGGAGAATTGACTGAATTGTGATAAGGAGTTTGGTCCTTTGGTTTTAATACGATATAATGGTAGTAACATTTTACGCAATAGTCCATTACTCCCTACATTATTCCCTTCCCCATTTCCTCCACTAATTCTGCCTTCACTTCCACCTTCACCACAACCCTCTTCATTATCAGCAGTAGTACCCAAAATCAAATCTTCCATATCCTTTAATATTCGAACATTACTAATATCTATCTGATTCTTATTCATTTCATTTAACAAGGCATAGATTGATGAACGTAGTTTAGACGATGATACGGATGGTGATAATTGACATCCATATTCTATTGATGATGGTGTTGATTTACCTGTTTAAAGAGGGTACATGTTTTGTATTATTAGAGAGGTACATAGTACATATAAAGAAATGGTATTGAGAAAGAGCGGACAGTTCGAAATGGTGCATGATACAATCAAACAGCCCCAACCGTATACCATGTATAAACATGCCCTTATTCTACCACCCTTAGTCATATTTGATTATAATACAACTCCAATACACACAACAAATAATTATAAAACAGCCACAGGCCACATGAACCATCAAACAACAAACAAAAACATAATATAAATAGATACGTACCATCCCTCTCTTCATTCATAAACTCAACCAATCCACATTCAACTAATAATTCACGTAATCCCCAATTCTTATTTGATTGTAGGATTTGACGTCGTTTATTTTCTTGTGCCTTGTTTGTAGCACCTTGGTTTGTAGTTTCACCACCTGCACCATCTTGATGATGAGATTCGTCTAGTTGAAATGTGGTGGTTGTAGTTTCATTATGGGGACGCTTACGCGTATTGTTGTCGGCGGTAGTAGTGGTTGACATATTTATTGTGGTTTATAATTATTTATATATGGTATTGTCGCGGCCTTATTATACAAAGGAAAAGTGGGCGCAATTTGAGTACTGATTCCCCCCTTACCGCTTTTCGAACTCGATTTTGTTGATCATACGTCCTTGATCTTCTAGCGCATAATGGTCTCACTACTTAAACACACACTCACACATGATCTCTCAGTCTCAAAAGACGGTGCAGGTAACAATTATTAATACAATGGATGAATCACAATCACAACAGCCATGGGAAATAGCCCAAACTGAGCCACTCCTCAATCATCCCAACAACAATAATAATTCGAATGAAGAAGGAGGTCGAACATCGCTAGATTCCAATCGGTCATCACTCGACCCAAACGATACCACTTTGCCTTTATCACCTAATACCCAATTCCAGTTGAATGATATGGCTTCTCGTGCTTCCAATACTGGTGATAATACCAATAATACTAATGATTCTAACACTACTGCTACTAATTCCACCGCAAATAATAACAGTAAGATGAGCAATGAAGACGAGTTAAATCGTTTACTAAAATTACTATCACCCACAACATCCAATACTAATAATACAAATAATGTATTAAATGAAGAGGATGGTGCAGCGTTGTTATCCTACCTTACTAAATTACGCACTGGCAATTCTACCTCCTCTAATTCTTCTAATTCTACCTCTACTACAACTGATGATATGGAGGTGGAAACAGCCAATGATGAACCAGCCAGCAATAATGGTGCATGTGAAACTTCTCAGCCAATCAATAACGAGCCAATTAAATGGTCAGCGAATAATGTACAATTAATTAAGTTAACTGTTAAGTCTGTTATGAATTCCTTTAATACCTCCTCCTCCTCTGGCGTAGCCTCCTCATCCAATAGTATGGAAGAAGAAGAAGAAGTAGCTAATAATAGCAATAACAACAATACTGTAACAATTGATAACAAATTAGCATTACGATTGTTAAGTGAGGGTATATTACCATTTTCGGGTGTTAATACCAACAATGGCAGTGGAAGTGGCGGAGGTTTAGTTAGTAGTAGTGAAGAAGGAGGGAATGAGGGTACATGGGTAGCCAAGTTGATACAATCAATTGTTATGGAAAATTTGTTACCTACTGCTTTACTTTCACCACTTTCTACTGAGGGTTCAGCAGCAGCATCTGAGAATGCATCAGAGGGAGATAGTGGTGCAAACCAGGGCAGCACGGAAAAAGGGAATGGAGGTACTAATGTTGATACAACTGCCTTATCAATATTACTATCTGCATTCCTAACACGCATGGATTCCGATGAGATGTTACAAGTCTTACCACCCTCAACTACTACCTCAACTACTAATGATAATGTATCTGCATTTGGTAGTGTTGATGATATATTAGATCGTTTATGTGGAGTTACTACTACTACCTCTGGTAGTGGTACAAGTGAAGGAGGGAAGGAAATACTACATCCATCAAGTGCAGCAGCAGTCTTAGCCTCACTAATTGAATTTGAAAATAATGCATCATCAGTTATTGGTGGTAGTGGAAGTAGTAGTGGTAGTCGATTATCACGTAAACGTATATGGAAACGTACCACTTCCTCAATTTCTTCCACTACTACTACTTCTTCTAATAACAATCAAGGATTATCACAAAGAAGAAAAAAGGGTAGATCTCGAGCATCGTTACCAACTCAACAACAAAATCAACAACAGATGGTGAATTATGAAGCACAATATGTATACATTGACAGACCTACGTATTTAATATCAACTTGTTTAGTTTGTTTAACCAAGTTATCTGGTGGAAGAAGTAAAATTTGTACTGATGATGTAGATGTAGATTATGATTTGATACCATCATTGGTATATCAATTGGGTTTATTACCAATGAATATGGTATCTCGTACCAGCAGTGGAAGTGGTGGGAGTAGTTTGGTAGCAGCTCAGCAAACAAAGGGAGGAGGTAAGAACAAGAAGAAGAAGGTAAAGAAGGAGAATGATAAACAACGTGGGTTACGATTACGTAGGATGATATTAGAGGGTATTGCTACTATATTGGATGATGACGATAATGATGTCAATAGTACTGGTGAGAGTGGAAGTGGGGGTATTTTACTAGCAGCTTCTTCATCTTCGAACAACACGAAGAAGAATAGTCTAGAAACAAAAGAGGCATACAAATGGGCAAAGTATACATCACTGGAACATTTGGGAAGGGTCTTACGTACTGATCCTGATATGAGTAAGGCTGTACTTTCGTTGTTGAGTGGTGATATTGTTGATACTACCTCCTTTACCACTTCTGATGATGGTAGTGATACTACTAACAAGACGACGAAGAATCAGAAACCATTCCGTTATTCAAGATTAACACCCTTCACCTTGGCCATGTCACTATCAATGGCATCAGCTGTACCACGAATGAGAACACCAACTTTATCGGCTATACGTGATTTGATTGTAGAAGAACAAATGATTCGTATCAAACGTGGATTAGATGTGAATGGTAATGTTATTGGTATGGGTAAGCCTTGGTTGAATTGTTTAGTACAAAGTTTAGATGGCTCGGCACCGTCATCAGACTCAAGAAACAGTACTCCTCAGAAGCAGAATGAAAATGGCATTGGACATGTCCTTACCTGTTTATTATCCGTGGCCAAGTTTGCCGAGGGTGAAAATAGTGGTGTCGGAATGAGTTCATTACTTCAATCACTTAGTACACTTGGCTTTCTCTTGGTGGATTGTGTCAAGAAGGATGAATTATCATCATTATCTACCCTGCCTTCGTTTACATCAGATAGTAGTGTGGTTATGCAACCTACTCCCGTCTTGGCATCTAATCTTGATATTTCATCATTCAATCCCAACAACAATAACAACAAGAATAATGTTGATACATCGGCACCACATGCCACATCAGTGATTGGAAGATTCTTATTATCATATCTCTATTATCAAGGGGCTAAGAACTCGTCACACTTTACATCTTCATCGCTTGCGTCCATGTCTACCATTGGTGGAGGATCATCATCTGATAATGGTGGTACGGGATTATGTCGTTCGATACTACGAACATCATTTGATAAGTTTTGTGGCATGTCTCCCAATGCCTATGAACATTCATTGCTGTTACAAGACTTGTTAAAGTTTAGTCCAATATCATTGAACCATTTGATCAAAGATGATAACGACGACAATAATAGTGACAATATGATGGGTGGCATGGATGGTCTGGATGATGAACAGAAACAAATGGTCATTTCATTCAATCTAACATCTAACCATCTTCCTGCCCTTATTGATACGCTTGCCAACGTGCCTGGTGGTGCAATGCATCCAACGGTAGCGTCTGAAGTTGTTGTTCCAACGATTGGACGACTACTGTTCCTAATGGCGACATCTCGCATCGGACTTGGAACTTTATGGAAACGTCACGACCTTGAAGATCATGTCAATCATGCTTTCTTGCTATGTAAGAAGGCACTCTTTGCACCCGATGTTGAAAAGAGAAAGTGCGCTGCCAACTTATTAGTCATGTTGTTAGGAGTGGCAACTGTGGCATCTACATCAACCTCGAGCAGTAGTAGTCGAAGTGTATGGAGTTCCATGCTGTATGATATGAAAGGCTGTTTACGACGATGCTTGTCAAATCATCAGAATGTTGTTCGAATGGAAGTCTATTCGTCACTAGTAGCACTGCTACCCAAGACAATGCCATCGAATGGAGACATGAGCCTAAGTGCCGCTTCTCAAGATTCTGCATCTCCAGCCTCGTCTACTGCATCATCTCCACTCTCGGCTGCTTCTTCCACTATCACCTCTTCATGGAATACGATTGTTCAATCCATCCCTTCGTCAGGTCAGCATGCGATAGTTTGTATTGTATCCGAGCTATTGTTATCGTCTCTTGAGAGATACGTCACGATACCAAAAGAGGAATTTACAGACCGTAATGCCAGACGTCAGCGTTCTGCCATGGGTGTGGGTCTGTCTCAGATGGAAATGGTTATGGAGGAAGAATCACCAGTACAAAAGGGCGATGATGACAATGAGGAAATGATTAATCCCTTTCGATTTGACAAGTGTATATCCACCCGTCCATCAGCAGCAAACACTCAGTCTTCTTCTGGCAAGAAGAAGGCAAAGAATACTCCCATTGGTCAATCATTACTAACGGAAGCACTCAAGAGGATCAATGAACCATTACCATTTCTATTGGCCTCGTGTATTTCAACATCACCTCTCATCTCTTGTGACGGGGGTGATACTGATGATGAAGAAGATAGCCAAACTAATGAAATGAAAAAGGCTATCAAGCGTATCCGTCAGCAAATGGCCGAATGTAGTGATATAGATGAATACACAAAGTGGACTAAAACTTGTAAGAATATCATGAACATTGAGGAGAATATCAAACGGTCAGAAGAAATGGCAATTAGTAAACTTGCATCATTAGTACTCGTTGCGGTTACTATCGATGTGATGATTGGCACTGTTGACCTCAAGGGGGAAACAAATGGTGCATCTCTTGTAGTGATGGATGGTAGTGGTAGTGGAGGTGCAGCAAATGAAGTCGAAGACTTGTTCACACTACGTACCGATGCCATTGATATGGCGGCAGTCATCATGTCAAGCTTTGTCAACTCAAAGCCATCGAAAAAGAAGGCAACAACCAAGAAGAGCAAGAAGAAGCTAAAGGAAGCAACCAATTCTCAGTCAAGTGAACAGCCTTCTCCCGAGAAAAAGAAGAAGAGTAGTTCGGCCAAGTCTGGAGGAGAGATGGTATTGAGTAAAGTGAAGACTAGTGATATTCCCGACAGTATTAGGCTCAAGAACCGCAAGTTGGTGGAGGATACTATCAACAATATCAGCCCGGCCATGAGTTCAGAATTCCTTGCTGAATCACTACGGAAGTTTGGTGCAGAGGCTATGAGAAAGATTTGTGAAGATGAGGATTCAGATGACGACGAAGAGGGAGAAGGTGAGCCTGCAACAAGATTGGCCAAGTGTCTAGCCTTCCGACGATACATCATCACCAAGAGTCTCCTTTTCACGACTGGTTCATCATCACTAGTCAAAGCTGGTTTCCGTTTTACTCCACTTTCTCTAGGATCCGGCGAATCTGGAGGAGGTTTTGACGAGAAGACTGAATCTACAATTCGTATTACTACTTCATTACCTCTTGGGCAGTTACTGCTTGTTGAATTTTGTTCACACTGCTACCAGCTGGAACAAACCTCAATCGTTTCCTCATCCAACAGTAAGAAGTCTTCTTCATCATCGTTGACTGAGCTATCACTAGCTCAGCTATCCATGAGAGCATTCACGGCATGTCTACGTGGCATGGCAAAAGAGGCACCTCATCATTCAATGTCCAAGGCAATGAGAGTTCTTGCATTACTCACTACTAGTATCAACAAGACATCAAAAGCAATCCCTGCTTCATCTGATGGTTGGAAGTTTTACCAGGAGTTGGATGATAGTGCCGTCTCTTGTATCAACGGTACAGCTGACGATAAAATCAAACTAGCAAAGGCGTTGATGCCCATCCTCTCCTTGCCAAAGACATCTGGATCAAACACCGATGGCGAATCGTCTCACATCAGTCTCTTCTCGGAGCTCATTTACAATTGTATGTATGGTGAAGCAACCGAGTGCTGTTACTTGGTCTCTGCTGCAGCAGAAGCGTTAGAAGAGCCAAATCTGAAAGAACAATTAGGTGTCATGCTGCTAAGGGGGGTTGAGTTTGGAGGAGGAGAGAATGACTGTGGCGTCTTAGGTGTAGACCACAGTGATGAGGCAAATCATAACTCAAGTGTAGCCTCTACCGCAATCCGTGTTGCTATGAAGTTGAACTGTGGCCTGGATGGTAATACTCAAGTGCCTCTTCTCAGTAGCAGTAAAGGCTTGCCGGGGGTTCGCCTTCGAACTGCAAGATCACTAGTTGGACTTCCCACGACTTGTATCAGTAACTGGCCTACAAAGCATCAAGGAAGGCTAACACGGGAGTCCACGAGCGGAATAATGGTTGGGCTTGCAACACAAATAGCCTGGGCACTTTCGGCGACAATCGAAGCTGGAGATAACTTTTCACACATAGACTTGAAGAAAAAGAAGCTACTTCTAATCAAGCATGCCATGGAAACGTCAGATGTCAACTTTGGAAGAGAAAAGTCAGCTATTGGTACTACTATTTCATCAGCTATTGAAGATGCACTCAACAATGCAGAGTTTACGATGCTGAAAATGATCCCCAGCATGCCTGATGATTCATCAATCGACACAACACAAAGCTTTGTCTCGGGTCTACTTTTTACAGTATCTCAAGTAATTCATGCCACGGCTCCTTCAGCGGAGTTCCTTGACACTGCTGGAAGTTATATCTCGTTGCTTTTGAAGAGTACAAAGCGTCTTTATGGCATCCTTGCAAAACTTGTTCTAAGTTTCATAAACAATACACAATCAGTGATGAATAACAAGGAATTTGTCAGTCTTCTTGAGTATTTGACAGAAACTCTAATGCCTACCGTGTCAACATTGTTGTTGACATTACAAAAACATAATACAGAAGCGGAGGGAGGAAAGATCATATCCGAGAGTAAGATTGAGAGCTATGGAAAGATATCTGCATTGCTTGTCTTTGAAAAGGAGAAGCTGGGTAAGTATAGTTATATCTTTTGAAAATGATTGATATGCCTTGTATCTATACTTGTCTACTCACATTGATGCTCGTCTATAGATAATGCCCTATTGAAAGTGGGCTCAAAGATGAAACAAGTTGGGATGGATGAAGAAGATATTGAGTGGCTTGAGGATCATGTCGTATCAAGCCACAATACCACATTTTCAATCAAGAAAGTTGATGAGGCCAAGAAGAGAGAGGCACCCAAGGAGAAGAAGAAGAAAGCTGCCGGGGCCAAACGAAAGGTCAAATCAGAGAAGACATCCAAAAAGAAGAAGAAAGTGAAGAAGGAGGTAGATGATAGTGATGACGATGCCAGTGATGATGAAGGAAGTGCTGCACTGGAGAGTGTTGATGCTGATGAATCGATGGATGAAGCTGATGGTGCTATTGATCTATCAAAACTCACGGCACAAATGGAAGACGAGGAGGAATCGGAGGAGGAAGATGATAGTAGTGAAGAGGATTCTGAGGAGGAGGAAGAGGCTGAGTTTGAATGAGGTATCCCTTTGCTGAGTTGTTGACTTGACCTATCTCAGTAGTCTTGGTGCAGCGGTAGTTCATAAAGTCTAATAATTTGATTGTTTTCTCTAATGGTATTTACTTAGCATTAACCTCACTATTCCACAGAGTTGTGGAAGCCACCGGTCGGGCTAAACGAACCCAATTCTCTTGATAACACATATCATCTCCACAAATATCCCTAAATTAAACACATACCCCAAAGATTTAGTTGGAGTTATCGTCCTCGTCCTCCTCATCAAAATCATCCAGTTCTGCTCTCATCAACCCACCCCAGTGAGACTTCTGCTTTGTCATTACAGTCATGACGGTTAGCCTTTTCTGCTTAGAATCTGATGCCATTGACATGATTGTAGATCGTTTAGACCGTCTACTTGACCTTGCCTTCTTCCCTTGCTCATACCTCTCTTTAGGAGTACCAACTCTATCTAAAGATGATTGTATATTGATTGTTTTGGCTACACAAGCATCCCAAAGTTCACCAATAGGACCCGAATCTGTAACAGCTTTACCATAGACCTCTGGAATATACCTGCCTGTTGGATAGAAACATTTACACGCAATATTTAGCACGGAACAAGTGCAAGTCATCAACAAGTATTTCAAGACACATACCTTCGTTCTTCATTCTAGACAACTTCATACAAGAGGAAACAATGTCCTTGCCAATGATTTTGATAAGCTTCTCTCTAATGCTCCACTCCATCTCTGGAAGATGCGCGTTATCACAGTTTATGATGAAAAAAGAGAGGAGATTATAACATATGTTAGTACATATGATATGCAAGGGCAATCAATAAAGGCAAACTAAGGTCAAATAAAACAGTCAAGTCGTCGAGACTTTATACTGAACACATGAATTCTTATCATAAAATAATACTAACGCGGACTTTCCTGGTGATCCACAAACATAGATGGTAGTCTTTGAGTTTAGTAATAGATTGTGGATAGTATCAGACTCTTCGGCAACCTTGTCTTGTACATATTGAGCTTTAGTCTCACTTCGACTGTAGGCTGGGTACAGAGTAAGACGATCACTCTTCTCAAGCTGATCTAGCTCAGACTTGAATGGCACATCGCTCTCCTTTTGGCATCCAAAGAACAGATACATTGGATTTTGTTTCTTGGCAAGCCAAAAAGAACGGAACGGCGCAATACCAGAGCCGGCGGCAATCATTATAACCGGAGACGTCTCGTCAGCAGGAAGATGAAACTTGGTAGTCGAAAAGATTAAATCAACATTATCACCCGGTTTCAGACTCATCCTCAACCACTTTGAAGTTGTTCCTGCCTTGTTACTATGAGAATAATGAAACGCCGACTGGGTTACTGTTACTTCACTTTCGGTGAGTGACGACTGCATGAGAAAGTTGGCAACAACTTGTTAGTGATAAAGACATATCATATGACCAATCATATCAAGCACAACTTACAATCGAAAAGAATCTAGGCATCATACTAGGACAACTTTCCAACACCCAACTAATTGGTACAGTTCCAGGAGGAAGCGAATTGATGAGCGATTCAATCGAAGGATTGGTGTTTGATGTACTGTTGGGGTCATCTGAAGTAGACTCGGAGTTCACAAGATATAGACTGACAATCTTATTTGCCCTGGCATCGTTGATACAGCTTTGCAGTGATCGAATAGTGCTCAGCAAGAGAGGTCTGCTCATGTCCACATCGGCCATGAGCTTTTCACGATACTCATCAACCTTGGTAACGTCATCAATAACACACAACCTAAGTACACTCTCAACACTATCAATTTGATTCTTTGGAAAGAAGGCTGAGTATTATGAAAAGATGATTGATGTGAGAGCCAACTTTGAAGGAGTAATACCGAACACGATAATAACAACTTACCGATATGATCGCCAGGTTGGATAGCACCAGACTGAAGGTAGTCATCACCCTCAGTTGCTTTGAACGAGAACAAGTCCGTAGATTTTAATAAGGTACCGGCATGAGAATACCAACTTTCCTTGTAACGTTGCTCAACAAGACGATCTAATTCACGGCCAATAGTCTCCTCATCTTTTGTGAGAGCTGCAGAACCTGTGTAAACAAACGTCCTCTTCTCACCTCCACTGTCGTTACTGCTAGCAATGTTCTCACCCTCAACCTCATCTTGTGGTGTATTGCTCTTTGAGTATAGGGCTGCTGAATCGCCGCCAAAGAGAGCCTCCTCCCAAGTACAAAACGCTTCATCTTGGTTCTTAAGCTCGTCGGCAACGTGGATAGGGGTAATGGGTACACATCCCACCTTCTTAAGACCCTCACTAGCGTCCAATGCAAAGTTGATGAATGAATTGACATAGGCACTATTGCCTAAGGCCAGAATAGAATAATCGAAGTTTGTGACCGGAGTTTCTAGTTGAGACAGTCCTGACAGAAATTCGTTGGCCCCGTTAGGAGGACACCTGGGTTGCGATTGGTAAGATATAAATGGATTAGAAACTCAATAGACACATGTTGTGTACATCTTATGCTCTTTTACTCACCCCTTGCCAAATGTAGAAGTAATCACAATGAGTAGATATGACTCATTGCTAGAGCCAGAGTAGAGCTTGATCAACGAAGGGACTTCATTCATTTGGAGAGGCCCGACACAGTTATCTCCAAAACTACCACCGACAATATTAGCATACTTTAAGCTTGTACCAGTTTCACTGCCGTAGCAGACTATAATCTTGTCATAAATGCACTTCTCCTTCTCAAATTGAACTACATCTGAAGTTGATGAAGTTTCAACAGTGACAGGCGACGGAACATTGATTCCTAACTCTTCCCACATATCTACAACTGGTCGGTATTGAGGTTTGATTATAAAGTGTAGCATCTCCTGATGAAAAACACTTGTCATGGATCCACCGGCAGGTGGCACAAGCCACACCCAATCCGCTGGACACTTGCCTCGCTGCTTGATCTCCTCCTGATAGAAATCTGCAAAACTATTACTAGCTGTATGATGATCCACCACGGAAACTGAATGCTTGGCAAAACTATGTAGTAAAGCTCTATGGACTTGCAGTTGAACATCATCCTTCCATACATTGAGTGTGGTTTGAGGAATATCACAAGCAATAGCTACCGCAGTTGCTAAATCATACCGTTGCTTATCAAGAAGGTCACGAGCAATCTCGGTAATGGCATACCAACCATTAAATGGACATGACTGATAGAACTGTAAGAAGGGGGTTTATTAGATATTATGAATATGAAAGATATGTGCTGAACACAAGAGGCAGATATGGCACAAGGCAAACTTACTACACCTCCGATGTCCACACCAATATTACTAATGGCTGGTAATGCATACCATCGAAGATTCAAGTCGGCAAACGCCTCATGTTCTGGATGTTCAATCGGTACCTCTAGCACCTGTTCTGGTAACAAGGGGAAGATTTGTGGCTTATCATGACCTGTTTCCTCATCAGATATCACAAGAGGTAGAATGTCAAAGTCCGACTTCTCTTCATCAGGAGGAGGTACCCATCCATACTTAACAGCGATGGCAGTAATTGCTAACCGAGCAGGATCGCCCATAATGCTTCCATCTGGTCGTTTGTATGCAGCATACCCTATCAACTGAGGATTCCTATATCATGGGAAATTGAAATGGTTAGAGGTGCTCATAAGCAAAGTAAAGGGATGAACACCGGCACATTCTATAGACATATATTACATACCAGATCCTAACCGGAGTACTCTTCCCGTTCGTTTTGGGAGCAAATACTGAAATGACTGGTTTAATCGCTCCATCATTAGCAGCATACTCAAGATGTGTCAAGATCTTTTGAAACATTTCATCTGCTGCTTTAACATCACGGCAATCTAACAATTCCAAGGTGAATGAAACCTAAAGTATGTCGAAAAGATAATGTGATCAGATGACATATGATATGATACATATGATATGCACTTGGCACATTGAATGATATAATACATATTATAACAAATAGAATCGACATATTTCGACATACCTTTCTCATAATACATCGACCGGAGTTTCTCCAAGCAAGACGACATCCATATTGCAACTCATCAAAAGTTTGTACATATGTACCAGTTGTTTCAATCTCTTCTTTCACCTGTTTTAACCGTCCATCTATCCCACCCTCAACATTATCATACGCAGTACTATACTCTTTTGAATACTGAGTTAAGAATGCAGTTGCATCCGTCAATATCTCAGTAACGTCTGGTTTATCATCATTGGCAACTTTACCAAATCCATCCTTTTCCATCATCGAACCATGGCATTCATATGGTGTACATCCTACGGTATGACGTGGACATTTTGCAGTATCATGTTCGGCAAGCTTTACTGTTGTTATTTCACCGGTTTCCAATTGTTCAAGACTTTTAGTTAGTTGGTCGATTGTTGTTGTTGTTTGATCTGTTGCTGTTGTGTTATTGATATTGGTACTGTTGTTGTTCGACGATGAATCGATATCAGCATCTCCATCATTATTAGTCTGTGAAGCTTCTGATGTTGTAGTAGTGTCATTTGTTGGTTTAGCTTCAGCTGTAGATGAGGGGGGATGGGCTGATAATATATGAGATGTGTAATTGATATCATAGATACATCATATTATGCCGATGGGTGACAGTGATATTTTGTACATATGATATGTGTATATTTATGCTTGTAAGATATATACAGCGGCAACACCTAACAAACAAAACAGTCTTACCTTCTGTAGAAGCAGTTAACTTAACCTCCTCCTTCTTTCTTAATGTATTAGTTGTGGCATCTTCTACTTCATTACTGCCGTTTGTTGAACTTTTAGTTTTGGGAGCAGTACTTTGTACTTTGTTTGGTGTATTGTTATCGGATGGCGCTGCTGTACCGCTGGCTAATACAGCTGGATTAGAACTACTAGAACTAGAACATGCACCCATACTAATTGTATTGCAACAAACTCTCCAAAGAACAGATCCTATCTATTACTTGATATATATAGGTAGGAGTTAAGAGTTGCAGCAAACATCTGTTTCATTATTTCTAGGTGAATGCGCAAACGGTACTCAAAGGCATGTCATAATATCTTTGGATTCACGGACGGACTTCATTGCTGAGATTTTTACTAACTTGCATGCCTAGGCCTATCGAGCTCTCCGCCCAGATCTCAAAGATCCACACCACCTCATTGCAACCAATAACTATAACCTTGCTCTCATTTATTATACAAACCAACATAGCTACGCCGCCGAATACACATAGACACAAACCATGAGTCATTCAGAAGAAAAGAAGGAGGAATCGAATGATGGTGTAGGCCCTCTCGTTACCCAAGCTTATGTTTGCAAAGAGAAGGGAGCTAAACTTGTATTAGAAGATATTACTCTTCCATCTCTAACTGCAACTCAAGTTCAGCTTGATAACACATTGTGGGTGAGTAGGTATATCGATCAGTGTCAGTGTATCAGTATCAGAGAGTATATCTTGTGTCATTACATTTGCATAATCGATATCTAACACGTATCATTTCTGAATATGATGACGATGAACGATAGATTATGTCATACTGACATTCATATGCAGAGGAATGACTGGGGGATTTCAAACTATCCAGTTGTACTTGGTCATGAAGGTAAGGAGAGAGACAGAGACTTCTGAGTTTGGTATCTTCTTTCTTATATAAAGTATCTTCGATATGACGATGATGATACTAACACAATATCATATACACATATCTCGGTGTACAATTGCAATAGGTGTCGGTATCATCACAAAGATTGGTAGCTCGGTCAAGAATTTACAAGTCGGTGATCGTGTAGGTAAGAACTCATGGATCAATATGCACATATCATGTGTTCTATTTTTGATATGCACATATCATTTGTTCTTTTCTCATACTCATATGTCTTACCTTTGTAACACAATACTAATACTGCTGCATATAGGGATTACTTGGATCCGAGACAGTTGCTCATCGTGTGATCCATGCTTGGCAGGACGAGAGAATATTTGTGAGGCGGGCTATCAAGGATTATACCTGGGATCTGGAGCTGGATGCTGGGGTAAGGAACCTCATAACGAGCATGGTGGCTGCTTCTCTAAAGTAATGCGTATCGAATCAAAGTTTGCAATCAAACTTCCTGAAAGCGAGGTAGCATGCCCATTCATCTGCGGTGGAGGTACAATGTTTGAACCGGTAGTAAACTATGTAACAAACGGTACTAGGGTTGCCATTGCAAGTGTGGGGGGTCTTGGCACAGCTGGTATCAAGTTTGCTAAATCATTTGGTGGTCATGTCACCGCTCTGAGTCGGTCGGAAGACAAACGATCGAAGGCCTTATCTGCCGGAGCTGATGAGTTCTATGTGCTTGTCTTGGTAATGCTGAAGCAACTCAGGAGTTGGCTGGGAAGTTTGACGTCATTATTGATACCAGTCCTGCAAATAGCGACGTCGGAGCATTTAACCCTATCGACGGGACTTTCTACTTGTTTGCCCTTCTTCAGAACTAACCATACCATGCTTATTTTACATACAGTTCACACAGAAGAAGATTGCTGGTAGTATCGTAACTGGAACTCGTAGGATGAAACGCATGTTGCAGATGACAACTGACGAGCTATCAACCTATGGTACTGAATCTGATGAGTGGAATGCAAAGGTTGTTCCATTTGACACTGTAATGAAGTTATGGATGATCTCTTAAACGGACGTAACACCAATAACTGGCGTTATGTCCTCACTTGGTAGATATTTAGAAGGTATAGATTAGGATACGAGGTAGTAGTTCAAGTGTAGCAGTCATCTCCAGGATATCATTTGGAGAAAGGATAGATATTAACCCTAGGAAATGTTATTAGAACAGTTGTGATTGATTTGTTTGCCAGATATAATGAAGCAGAGATGAACAATGATTGTGATTTATATATGTGATAGATATTGGCTTCTTTTGTTTAGTGATGTGTGTAGTAGTATTGTTATACTTTAAACCTCAAAAGAAACGTTGAACTTTATTCGCCACTAGCCGCTGCATCGCAGCAAATATACGAGTGCTGTTGTACATATCTTAATAGCCATCTTTTAATCCTCACCACCGCATAATCCCGCATGATGATTTGATATCTGTATACCTAAGCTCAATCTGAAACTATAACTAAGAAGTTGTGTCTTTAATTCATACTTTTTTGTTGTTCATTTTTGTTGTTGTTGTACCTAATATAATAATACATACTCCTCAATTCTATATCAATCTATGACGTAGGTGGTGGTCCTACACTTGCAACATCGATATTTCCAATAAGAAGTGGGAAGAATACAAACTGTGTTCGTATAATAATTTGTGCATATCATGTGTACATATCATGTGTACATACATGTGTGAAATTGAAAGTGAAATGAAATCACAGATATACATTAGTTGCATGTATAAAATAATTGCATTGCAATTCAATACAGTATAACAAAACCATAGCATATCATATACACATAATCAATATTATAACTTACGGCAAGACAAGAAATAACCATAATAGGGAAGGCAATATACAAACCAACATCGAATGCATCAGTCCTTCCAGCATCGTCAACTTCTTTAGCGCCGCCGATACTAGTACCAGGCACCACACCACCAAGTGTAGCAGCCTTAATCTCTTCCTCGGATGCTTCCCATGATTTCATCTTCTCTTCTAAACTAACTGCTGTTGTTGATGATGACTCAGTAGAATCATCTGCCATTGATAATGGATTAAATCTATTGATTGATAAAGTAGAGGTTCTAGATGTTGGTGATGTAAAGGCAGTTGTTGAGAAGATTTGCAGTATGATAACTGCAATGGTGAATAGTAGAGTTGAACGAATCATAGTATGTAGCAAATAACAGTACTACAGTAGCAAGCAATAAAGAAGAGATAGCAAGAGGTCAAAGTGATGATTTATGAGTCAGTGCACTCTTTTGCACTAATCCATTCTTTAACTATTTAGAGTGCAACTTTCATTTGCACGCAAAATGTTCCACGTGTAAGATTTTTCGATATCAATGGCAAATGGCAAAGACCAAGAAGATTAAAAGCAAAGGCATAGTACATAGTGTCTCTAATACTGAATACTATGTGGGCAGCGGCTCTCCTATTACTACTAGGATTCAATAAAGGCGTATCTGCATTCTCTAGCTTCGATGGGCATGATGGCGGTCATAAAAATGCTGTATCCCGTAAGTAGAAAGCTGCATATCTGTTGAGACATTGTGTGGATTTTGAATCCTCGTAATTGGGGGCACAATAGTACTCCTTTGTCTCTATTGGTATGCAGTTTCTCAGCTTGGATGGTTTGATTTAGTATCTATATATGTATATTATTTGTTTGTGGCGGCGCTGGTCTACATGTGTTGTATCTGCTTTCTTCTCGTGGTCGGCTAACATACATAAATTGATCATATATCTTACTCCCACTCATATTCGTATCCAATGGTTGATAAGCAGCCCTCTTCTCACTAACTGCATCAACAATAACAGAGGAGAATATGGAAGATGATGCATCTTCTGTGGTAATACCAAGATCGGTCAACTATTTCATTAGCCGGAAGTGCAACTATTCTTGCAAGTTCTGTTTTCATACAGCAAAGACATCACATTCATTACCAATTGAAGAATCAGCAAAGGGGTTACGCTTATTAAAAGATGCAGGATGTGAAAAGATAAACTTTGCTGGTGGTGAGCCGTTTCTACATCCTGTACTATTGGGAGAACTATGTCAAGTTGCATGTGAAGAGCTAGATATGGCAGTGAGCATTATAAGTAATGGGTCACTCATTAGCAAAGAATGGATGCAGATGTATGCAAAGTATGTTGATGTATTGGGAGTATCTGTAGATTCATTTCAACCAGAGACAAATGCAAATATAGGCCGTGGTGGTGATGCAAATAACGAACATGTACAACGAATGATGAAAGTTCGTGATCTATGTTCGCAGCACGATGTATTGTTTAAACTCAACACAGTGGTAAACTCATTGAATTGGAAAGAGGATATGAATTCACAAATTGCCGAGCTAGATCCTTATAGATGGAAAGTATTTCAAGTGCTGCTATTAGAAGGTGAAAATACTGGCACAGATGGTGAACTTCGAGATGCACGAGACTTGTGTATTGGACGAAGAGAATTCGATTCCTTTGTTTCTAGACATACCAACCGCAAACAGTTGATACCCGAGCCCAATGATGTTATGCAGAACTCATACCTATTACTCGATGAAGATATGAAGTTTTTAGATTGTAGTGCGGGAGGTAAGGTTCCAGGCAGAAGCATTCTCGAGGTCGGAGTGGATAGAGCTCTATGTGATGCAGGCTTTGATCAACGAATGTTCAATGAAAGAGGAGGAGTCTTTGAATGGCGTCGTCCAAGGTAGATAGATGTGCTAAATAAAGTATGACCTGCTTTCTATCACTTTAGATTATCTAAGTATGAAGCTATCTCTTTAACCTTTTGGCCCATCGCTTCCTCTCCATCATCATCGTTATTGAGAACAAGGATAAACTTCTTTTGAATATGTTCGTTCAATAGTGTCAATACCTGATGGTCTAGAAAAGAACAAAGATTCACACATTCCTCTTGCTCATTCTTCATTGGCAGCCGCAGTGCATTATCTGGATGATTTTGCCTTCTCCGCATTGTTGTTTCAGCCGAGGTTTGTAAGTGTATACATAACACATTTCTATACTTCATCTCTTTTTGTATTGCTTGATGCGCTCGTGCTTTGAGCATGCTTTCTTTCTCATCTGATCGTGACTCTGATCCATTAAGACGAAGAAGCGCCCAAGCAAGATTACCTATATGCCAAGTCTCAACTACCCGGTTACACGAAGTTGGACAGGAAGTATCTCTATTACACTCTTTTTCATAAACAAATGCGTCCCAGTCATTTCCATCTTTACCACTGCCATCACCAGATAGATGGCCATCAGCTACTAGACTATCTTTATCCCTTAGAATATCACCAATTTCAGGATCGAATTGCCATCCCAGATATCCAGAAAGAAGCTTAGCAATAGATGTTTTGCCAGAGCAGTGAGAACCAGTAAGTACTACTGTCATAGGAAACGACGCTCTAACTTTGTTCATTAATTGAGTTGTTGTAATATCCATCACATCTCTGACTACTTCATCTGGTATTTTATTAGCATCTACTTTTTTTATACACAAAGGACCAATCGATCTATGATGTGCCCATATTATCCTTTGACCAAGCTCGGTATCATTTGAAAGTCTTTCATCCCATGGATTGTTTCTTGATGCTTGTGGAGGATCCTCAATGCCATTTTGAGTACTAGTACTGCTTCTATCTGCTCTATCTGATACTCTCTTTATTCTAACATTATCATTCACTTCTAGTATGAGCATCAAATCAGGAGGAGATAAATCACGTGGCCATTTGAATAATGAATCGGGAAGGAGATCAATTGACTCCTTGGGCGGTCCATTTGTATTCTTATAACCAATAGTATATGCACAAGTTGAAGAGTACCATCGGTCAACTATAAATACACTAATCTTCTCATCATTACATCGTTGTTTGCATGCTTTCCGTATCTCATATTGTAAGATATAATTAGAACACATGTAGAAGGCTCTTGCAATACTACCTCCGGCCTTATCAAACACGGGACGAACATTCGAGATAGATGCCGTGGGAGTAGCACATATATGAACTTGATTAATATCAATGTTCTTTGTTGTTGTTGACAATAGTTCATTAGCAAGTCGACGGACCAAGGTGCTGATATTACAAATTACATATGATGTGTATAGAAGCATATGGTATCATTGTATAATACTGTGAGATGAACATAATACATGTATCTAACATCAATACATAAATAAATCCAAGATATGATCTCACCTTTTACCGCATCCATCTAGCCCTTCAATTGCAATAACAAATGCATTGTCATCATACCTCTGATCAATTGGTGTACACCTAACATCCTCTTCTACCTCTAGCAAAAGGTTAAAGAAATTATCAAGTACCTGCTTGCCATCGATATTATCACCATCAACACAGCATTCATTTGCATCCAATACAGGTATAGAATTTGCAATTCGTAATACCGATAAAGCAGTGGATAAATCTGGCCATAGACCAGCAATGTTGCAATCCGATGAATCTCTTCTTGAGCTTGCTGATAGAAGAGCTTTGTTTAGACTCTCTCTATCCAATGTTATTGTCCTACTCATATTGGTTTATATAATGATATTATTATCATATATCACACTGCTTGCATATAAAACATCTACATATATCTCCTCACAATAACGTAGTTCATTGATTGACAATCATCAACAAATAATTAAAAAGTGGTCTGTCCGTCGCTTATATCTTGGATTTCCCAACTTCAGGCAATGTTTGCTATTTGGCCATCAAGTGGGGGTATAGCAGCATGCAGGTGCTACAATAGTAGATGTTTGGCATTGTATGGGTGTATAACAAAGTCATGAACACTCCCAGCATGATTGTAGGGACCTC
>Ga0214480_100178_pt1 | contig 30796 bp, 25 predicted proteins | sample M1_20Mar14CPVII9_3_FD_165042 | JGI IMG/M metagenome (GOLD analysis project Ga0214480, IMG submission 165042) | Marine eukaryotic communities from Monterey Bay, California, United States - M1_20Mar14CPVII9sort6BwellE17 | ecosystem: Environmental > Aquatic > Marine > Unclassified | place: USA... | reverse complement strand
GGTAATAATATTGTATCAAGTTTAAGTGAAAAGGAGTATGAATATAAATGTAATGCATTTATACCTAGTAATGTACGAATTATTGGTGGTGTTTTTGGTAGATATTGTAATGTTTGGGATTTACCTACTAGTGAGGTACGTGTATTTTATATTTGTTGTATTTATGTTATTGTTTCTTTATGTGTTTAGGATTGAGGTTACAGCGGCTTGTTTGACAGATTGTAAAAAGAGGGAAAACGGTGATAGATTGATAAAGATGAGGGATTAGTTGGGTGTAACGTATTGTCCTAATCAGAGGAGAGCTGCATCTGCTGTGGTGCTTTTGGGTATTTGTCTTCATATAACTCTGCCTCTTCCATTTCTGTTTCTAAAATACTTCACCTCCAACCCAAACCAGGAATTTGATATTATATCAAGTACACGGGAGCCTGGAATCTCTCATGGTGGATCATGTTGTAATGCTCTCCTAAAAGCAATGTATGATACAGAATCCGAGGTGAATAACATTGCAAGTCCACATAATGTTGATGCTTCCAACTTATTCGATGATGATGACGATGAGACTGTAGATACGGCAGGATATACAGTCGATAGGACACTAGCATCATTCGATACACTAGTTTTAAATGATAGCAGTAATGCCAGTAGTATGAGTTGGGCACAATTATTACGTAAAATGAAACCAGAAATGCAGGGTGTGGGGTTTAATCAAGTACCGGCTGTTACATCATCGTATCAATTTGATTTAAATGAACCATTTGGATTAGTACCACCGGGTTTCCAAAAGGGTGTGAATAAGAAACGTGCATTATTGATTGGATGTAATTATCGTAAAACACCCGATGCTGAACTTAAGGCATGTCATGATGACGTCCGATCGATGAAAGATTTCTTGGTGAATGTTTATGGCTTCCCAGAAACATCTGACGCCATGACTATACTTATGGATGATAAGAAACATAAACAACCAACACATGCAAATATAACAAATGCATTTAAACAATTGGCTGAGAAGTGTAAGCCTGGTGATGCCGTGTTTGTACTGTTCACGGGACATGGATGCAGGGTGTTAGATTCACCAATTGATGAGACTGCCGAGAGTTATGATGAGGCAATAATCCCAACGGATTATGAAGAGACTGGTATTATTCGGGATACGTTATTCTTTAAAACGTTATTGGCACCGATGAAGAAGGGGGTAAATGTTACTTGTATAATAGATTGCTCTCACACAGGGGTGATGATTGATTTACCATATATGTGGAGTACAAAAGGAGGTAAGGGGGAACTAATTGCAAAGGTAAGTACCATTTTGACGTTATGCATGTTTCTTTTCGCATCAGCTGTATCTCACACTTGTTCCTTGCCCTTTCAAAACACAGATGTCCCTGAATAATGATTTTAGTTTTGTCAGATTTCTGAAAGTAGTAAAGACACTCTATGAATCATCCGTCTTTACAAAGATTGGTAAAACTGTAGGCTCTGAATTAGACAAGCAACTACCCGCGAGGGACGATGAAACAGCAATTGAGACTATCGAATCAGAGGAGAATGTACCAGAAGCCCCAGTTGTTCAGAAAACATTCTTCGAAAGGCTTTGCTCGAATGCTTTCTTAAATTGTGGACTACAAGCTCCAGAAGAGTACTCGGACGATGAAGAAGCGACATTAGGTCGGAGCAATACAATGGATGATGATGACTCATATGATTCATAAGATGAGGTTGTCTTGATCTAAAAGTGATGTGAATGATGCGCCTCTTTGTTCTGTTTCCTTGTAAACCTTAACTTGCTCGGAGAACAAAGAGGACAGCAGTAGCTATATATGTATATATGTTAGTAAAAGTATATTAGTTAGTTTGCTTCTGTTCCTAACAATCTATTTATCAACTTTGCTTTGGTACCACTGACTGTCAATCCAGATTGCCTGAGCTTCGTTTTCAACTGCACAACTGTTAGACTCTCCAGTTGCTCCCTGGTCGATCCTTCTACCTCGTGTGTTAACGATGCATTCTCCTTTTCTGAATCTAAATCTATGCCATCATGACCACCTTCATTTTTTCTTCTGCTCTTGGCTAGATTTTCATCGTAATTCCACTGTTTACCCTCGCCGAAGTCTCCTCCGACACTCCAAAGATTCAATTTGTCATGAATTGTGACATCATATTCTTCATACAACTCGTCGCGGATACCATCAGATAACTCGAAATTGCGAGTCCTCTTAGCCCTCATTCTTTCATCAACCTTGCTTTGTATATATGCTTCATCCGCGGGTGATACATTTGTCGCAGACATTTCACTCTTTGTATACCCAACAAGGGGTTGCTTGTTTGTACTTGTCCAATGATCAATATTATCACCAAATGATCCACCACAACTCCATTCGTTCAACTTGTCGTCTATACGGATGTTGTATGTCTCGTAAAGTTGATCACGTATTGAATCAGATATGACATAGTTGCCACTAGATCTTGCATCAGATCTCTGCCTAAGAAGATCATCAACATGTCTGACCGCATCATCGGAAGGTAGTGGAAGAGAATGCTTTGACTGTCTCAATCCCCACCCTCTTGACGATTTAGACGACGATACCATATCTTGTGTTATTCCCCTTTGCTTGAATGGTATATTATCATACCTATATTCCTTCATCCCATCATCAATGTATACCCCTTTAGACTTTAATGTATTTCGTATTCTGTCGGCAGTATCATAATCTCGTGTTCGTTGGGCTTTAAGTCTATCATCTAGCATGCTAAGTATGTCTGTTTCAGATAGAGTTGATGCGTTGGGCCCGGATTTAGAGGACAACCAAAACACATTGCTGTTATTGTTTCTTGGCGATTTATTGTTATTTGACTTCTTTTTGGATATGGCAATGCGTTTCTTAATCTCTTTCTTTGTACCAATTCGCCATGTTAACTCCTTGTCATCGAGTATTACATGATTCTGTAAAAGTTGATTGGCTATCATATCTGCTCGTTGAAAGTTCTTATCAGCTCTGGCCGATACTCTTTCGTTGATGAGGGTATCAATTTCATATATAATATCGGTGTTCATTTTTGTATTTTGATTCTGTTCATCAAAAATATATGAATACTTGCTCATGTAATGGTTGGTTGATAATTTATGATGTTTGCAATTGTTATTAGTTGTGAATTTTGTGATGGTATTAGTAAAGCAATTAGAGGAGTTCAATGATAAGAGAACAATAAGTATACTCTGCCATTGGCATCGAGTCAAGTTTGAAGGCACCATATCTGGTAGAGATATTAATGAAGGACGAGGATGTATATTATTATGATAGATCATTGCTTGATGGCCGATGGCTATGCCGGTAAGATACCGGCCATCAACTCCCGTCCACACATAACAAGGCACACATAACAATACAATCTCTCCTTATTGTTTGCTGCAATAGATAGCCATCACATCCATATCATACTACTTATCCCTTATTGGCCTATACAACGAAAACAAAAACAAAGGAGAGTAGAAAGTTGCATTTCAATGCTGATACCACAATATTCAAGATACCCCAACCAAATAGCAAAAGCTGAATAATATGATGGAAGTATTTCGACTAATAGGGTTGCTCCTTCTTTGTCTTCACATTAGTAGTGTCATCACAAGTGCATTTGTTATACCATCCCATCATCCAATAGTAGCAGCTTCTACTGGCAAGCAACAACATATGTTGATGGCTGGCTTTGGAAGTAGTAAGACATCAAGTACATCAAAGGGCAAAAAGAAGAGAGCAACAACCAACAAACTGAAACCAAAGAAACAATGGGATCGTTTCATGAGTGAGGACTTATCATCATCAGATGACATTCGTGTTGGAGTACGTGTAATAGATGGCTCAACATGGTATGAGGTTGGTGAAATCAAAACAAAGAATAATCAACATACTGATGCGGCGGTAATCAAACACCGTACACTAATAAGTGACCATGCTAGACGGATGTTTCCGGCAGAAATGGCAAAGGTAGTAGCTAACAATCTAGAGTATGGATATGTCAAAACCACTAATGGTGATGATGATTGGACCATTGCAAATAAGATTGATAATATGCCGACAGATATTGATAAAATGATTGGTTTTAGAGGATATCCTGACTTGACAGGCTTCTATTCAAGCTCTGGTAAAGCAGCAACTGGAGATACAAAGCAAGATGGGTATAATAAGATGAAGAACAAGGGAATAACGGGTATAACCGCATATGAGGTTCATGATTAATAGAGATAAAGAGGGATGCTGAAAGATACTCAGCGAATCTCTGCTGCTATTACTAATCATGAGAATGAAGGTCGAAAGGAAGAGCTTTAACTATTAAGAATAAAGAGTCTACTTTACTCGTACCTTTACTTTAAGAACTAGGAATCATACAAGCATTCATTAAGTGCTGCCCAGAGCCACCAGAAACTAGTCTCAAATACTCAACCTCTTCAGGATTTAGTGATGTCTCTCCCCTGTCAAACCTCAACTTACCAATACCGATGATTTCATAGTTGTACAACTGATGTTGTACTTCGGTATTATCAAACCTACGAACTTCTACGGTATGTACTCCATCCTCATCATCACGCAACGGTTGTGCCTTTTGTGCACATTCCTCAAGAGATTGAGTGAAGGATTGTTTAACAGCCCTTGATTCAGATGTACCCACAACGATAGATCCCCACTTCATCACTGCCTTCTTGGAATCAGTAGCATACTTGTCGGTAATATCCACACCCGACTCCTCTGGATAAAGTCCCATGGCATCCATAAATGGTTTAAAGATGGAAATCCTATTCGGAGGTACACCCATTCGTACATGTTCATCATACTCCATGTGGAAGTAGTGACCATGATCATAGTAGCAATTGAATTCATCCATAACAACCGTGAATGGTTTCTCGGTTTGATTCATCAATTGATTAATGACAGTACAGTAACATCCCGATGATAAGGAGGAGCTACCAGTTCCCACGGTAAGGACCTTATCTAACGATAGCTCTGTCATCTTGGTGGTATCCTCTTCAGTTACCGATTCATCATCGGCATATGCTCTCTTGAACACTCTCCGAATCTGATCATCTGTTAAGTATTCCTTCATACCATCTCTTGATACGGCAGGAAGAGATGCCACATCCTCTCCATGACTTGTTAGTAATTCTTGACAGAATTCCTTGGCAATTTCTGGTAAATTGTATATTCCCTTACGGTGATTACATGGATCAATGTAGTATCCATGCTTACGTAATCTATCACCATCGGGATGATAAACGACGATATGACCAGAGATACGAGCCGAGGCCACAATACCGGCAAGTGCGGCAGTCTTGGTGGTGTGGCGAGTGGTGAGAAGATAGAGAGTGTAGGTTAGGAAACGTCACGAAAATACAATATCCGAACAACATCACAATCAATCAAGACAAAACATACCTTGCCAACACCACGTTTACCACTAACAAATACACGAGCTGCACCCTTCTTCTCTCCCTCATCACCAGAAGCACAACAATTGGCAGCATCAACAATCTTACTAGCAATATCCACCATAACATCACGTATCATTATCCTTTTCGTTTCTTTGTTGGCGGCCAATTGCCATTCCTCTACCATCCTTCCGACACCCTCGGCTTTGTGTACGTTTAATGGATATAAGAGGTTGGGTACATCATCCTTATTTGATTCTATAAAAAATTTGGATAGTGTTGTTTGTTGATTGTCTTCTTCCTTGTCAGACTCCTCATCGTCATCAGTCGAGGAAGCATCTGATGACGCAGTAGTTGGTAACTTGAGTGAATTGGCAGCAGCAAGTATATCCATAAATACAGGTGTGGGTGTCTCATTATTTACACCCATGACATCAATAATATCTTCAACATTATTCTCTTCCTTGGCCTTGACAGATGCATCAGTAGCAGTTGCATCTTTACCATCTTCCTTCTTACCATCATCCACAGCCAATAAATCAACCTCCTCCCCACTCTTTTCCTTCTTCTTCTCCTCAGCAGCAGCAGCAACCTCCTCTACCTTCTTCTTCTTACCATCCTTCATTAAACTACCTTGTACCATAACCAATACCTTTTCCAATCCTTCCTCAACCAATATATGAAAGTTTGGTAATTTACTTAATACCCTTTCACGTTTTGACATTGTATCTACAATACCTTCATATAGTGCATCTACTGCCACTTGCTTTTCGTCATATGAATCCATATACAATATTTTAAGGAGATCATCATGTATGGCCAATTGGATAGATGTATGAAGTTTTTTAGTGATTTGTTTCTTACGATAATTTGCATATTTAATTGGTGTTCCGTGTCCTGGATGGGATGGTAATGATTTTGGTACGGAGAGTTTTGATAAGTCTAATAAGTTTGGTACACCATTCACACTCGATGTATTGGTATTAGTAGTTGAGGGTGTGTATACAATAACACTTTCCATAGCCTTTCGTGTAACAAATTTATTAACCTTCCACTCTTCAATATCATCATACAATTCATCAGTCATCCATTCCTCATCGGTTATAATCCATTCATCTGTCCATAGCCGGCCGGTACGTTTATCTAATTCTTCTTGTATTGCTAATTGTTTGGCGGTGTAGGCTTTATCTGCTTTTGTTTGTTCGTCTAATTCATCATCATCGTTAGAAGAGGAAGAGCCGAATGCTCCTCCGAACAAATTGGCATAATCATCTGAGCCACCCTTATTGCCTGCGGCATTTAATCCTGCCTCTTCCAATTCATCATTCCAAAATTCAGATAATGGTGATGTAGTATCATTATCTTTACTATCAATGTTAGTGCCATCCTGTTCTTCATACGTATCTAAATCATCAACGGTATATAATGATTTAGTACCGCCTAGGCCGTCGATGGGTGTTAATGGTACTACATCATCTTCAGGATCATCTAACTTGTTTATTGTACCATGCTGCTGTAGTGGATCTGGATGACGGGAGATACTAAAGTGACGTTTGGTAGTGTTGTTATTGGTGTATGATGTTGCAGTAACTTTTGATGTTTTGTTGTTGGTATCCTCATCGTCGTTGCCATTGAATGTAGACGAAGATAATGTTGACCACTGTCGGTATAATATAGTTGGATTGCGTCGGGCGCTGTGGCGCTGAATACAGCGGCGTAGCGTCAACATTGAGGTGTTATGGTATTAGTAGAGAATTGAAGGATTTGTGATTGTGAGGAAAATGTGACGACTCTGTGAACGTGATCACGCGTGATGTGATAAATCACTAACTGCTTACACAATACTTAACTTCACACTTTTTGACGACTCTGTGAACGTGATCACGCGTGATGTGATAAATCACTAACTGCTAACACAATACTTAACTTCACACTGTTGCACCACGGCATTGATGGCGGCCTATGCGCCTCTGTGCTACACTACTTATAGCAATATATGATGCTAGTGCTTCCGATGTTCCAGGTTTGTATAGTTTAGAAACATTTTAAGCTTAAGATTCTAAACTATGTGCATATGATATGTGCATTTTGTCTGACTATCTCTATGCCTACCTACTTCTGCTCTCTCTATAGTGGTTACCAAAGTGCCTCGTCATCTAAAAGAGACCTCCGTCTTGTGTCCTCTTCATCTGCTGTTGCTGGGATGATAATGTTGTTGTTTCCAATACTCACATCCTTTTCATCATTTTTCGTCGGTTTGGATCTTGCCGATTTCGGAACATAACTTGTAAACTTTGGCAAGTCCTCAGTATCATTCTTAGTTTCCATTACACTTTCACTAGCACCATCTGATGACCTTCTACTTATTCTTTTTGACAATCGTTTGAATGATGTAAAGAACCAACTTCCATCGAATAGCATTCGTGATGATTGACGAGTAGAGGATTGTATTGGTGTTGTTCTTCTTTCGTCAATGGTAACTTCTGCTTCTTCGACAGCTTCTTCTCGAACTCTATTCTCTCGTGCTTTGTCTAGGGGACTGTTACCCTTCACTACATTCCAAACAGTAGTCATCTTACTAGCATTAGGATGAATTGCTCGCCACCTCCTCCACTGTGGGTTAAGATACACTATACAATTAAATCCTCCTTGTAAAGGAAACAAGATCCAAGCTAATAACTGAAGAGTGAACAAACCAGGCTCTCCTTCCCTTCCTTGTGTATCTACTGACTCATTGATTGCAAAGACCAGGAATGGCCAGATGAAAGAGTTTAGATACACCAAATGAATATAATACTGCCTGCATTGCAACTGCTTGTTCTTTTCTTAATCGGTCTCTTCTAATACTGTCAGACAACCGAGGCCCTTGCAACTCTAATGAGCGCCGATTTGCCTTTCTTGTCTTACTCCTCACTGTTATGTATACTGATATTGTTCCAAAGAATCCTACTAAAGCTGCAACCATTAGACATGCAATTCCAACCCAACCGACTACATCTCCTTTCTCTCCTCGTATACAATCAACGTCAGGATAGTCACTACAATCTTGTGGATAATCATTAAAGTAACATATATGTGCTAATCTCGATGGGTTGTATGCCTCTAGTATCAAGCCACTAATACCGATTGATAATGGTAATATAACAGCAAATATATAACATGGTTTCTCATAATTAGAGAATTGATATTCTCTCCAATCATACCGTACTGTAAACATAAAACTTAACGATAGATAAGCATTAAACATCGATGTCATTAGAGGAAAAACAACTATGAAAAAACCCCATTGCCGAACAAGAAGCAGTATTTCCACTAGCCCAAAGTAATCCGTCAGTACCTGAAGGGAGAAGGAAGGGGTGCAATATATTTGTTAATGAAAACCCAACATCACTTATCGATATAAGTAGTAGTATACGATGATACAGTCTATCTTTAAACTTATTCTTGGCAATATTTATAATGATGGAGGAACCAGCTATTGATATACATGATGAACAGGTTGCAGCGATGACGAGTGTGTAATATTGTGGTGGAGTTAGGCCTGACATTATTTATTATCTGTTATATGATGTATCGATCTCGAGTATAGGCAAGATAATGATTATGTATGTGGCATGGCATTGCAATTGCAATAATTTGTGTGGAAAAAGCCGACTTTCTAGATAGAAATAAACTTGATACCCGTCGCTGCAGATGCAACCATTCGAAAGAGCGTTAAAATCTAATTAAGATGAGCATTGACAGTATATGAACCTGCTTATTGTCGGCCTATCATTGATTTACTCCGCCACTCATTTGCTTTATCTCTCGTACTCTCTCGTATTGCTTCAGTTTTCATGATTACCTATGAAAACTTTTTATAGGAATTTCTAGGACTGGTCACCGACCCACCACCACTATTGCCTCTTTTCAGAGCTTAATTATGGGGGTCGTTACAACATGAACGTGGCGGAGTAACTCTATCATCGGATATGACTATTGAGAAAAGAGAAGAAGTGTAGTTTAGAAGTAGTCGATAGGTTATCAAAATGTGCATATGATGTGTCATTTAAATTGTCCGAATGATAAAAAGCTATTGTTTGAAAGTATAAATGAGCATATGATGTGAAATCAATGTCATGGCGTATCCTGGATACGATAAGTCGACTATCTGGCTTAACCTACTACTCGACTATATCCGGATAGGACCTTTATCATCAGTTGTGTCTTCTTCTATATCTTTCTCCATACTTGTTCTTTTGATAACACCACTAAGTCTTTTAACTGATTCTCGTAATCTTGAGATTTGCACTTGACTCATACTATCAAAGACATACCAGTACACTGCGCCGACGAAGATACCACCTCCGACGATATTGCCCAAAGTTGCCATAAAAAGGGCAGCAAACATTCTCCCGACACTTATGTCTGCCCCAAGCATCATACCAATCGGTAGTATGAACATATTAGCCACTACATGATCAAACCCAAGCATGACAAAGGATGCAGTTGGGAACCAAAGTGCCAGTATCTTCCCCGCTACTTCTTGAGCGCAAGTGCCCTGCCATACAGCCACACAAACCATAAAGTTGGCTCCGATACCCTTGATGAATATTGAATACATTACATTCTGAGCCTTCTTCTCTGCTACCTTGATCGTCAATTCTTGAGCACCAGAATCAACTAATGAATTACTAAGATATGCCATAACATATGCCCAACAGACACATCCGACAAAATTACTCAGCCAGCTAACACTCCAGTTCCGGAGTAGACTTTTTATCTTCACTTGACCACCTAATACAGATGCAACGAATATCAACGCATCTCCCGTGAATAACTCTGCACTAGTCAATATAACTGCAATCAATCCACCTGGAAATAACACCGCACCTAATACTCCGCCGCCTACAATTAGATATAACTGACCAGCTGCTGCAATATATACACCAGCCATCCATGACTGTACTATAAGAACATTTAGTCTTAAATTTGCTTTATACTTTCCAGCTGAATAGATTGCCTGCAATGTTTCTTTGGGTGCTTTTGTTGCAGCTGGTATTATATTATTGACAATTTGATTGTTGGTACTTTTGTGATGTTTGTGATGATGATGCGTTGGCAATTCATCTACCATTGCAGTAGTAGACGGCTTACGATTTCTAATATTGGTGTCATGATTGTTGGTACTTCCATTAACAGGTACCGTCTCTTCATCATCCATCATCTGTTGATTGTTATTGCTTCCTCCTTCAATATCCATATTTCGGTAATGAATAATGTTGTTATCTGTTGTTGTGTTGTTTGCAATTTAGAGGACTGATTCGTATCTTTTCCTTGCAACTCTACTAATATACAACTAATACTATACAATAACTTCTTCTTACTACATACAATTCCGAGCAACCACAACTCTTCGTAATCAACTCGACTTCCGACTTCCAAAAATTGGCACCAACTCTAGGAACGTCATAAACCACTACCAGTTGAAAAAATAGCCAACAAATAACAATCAATGATTGCATACCATATAGCTATGAGATTATATAATCTGCCCTATCGTAATCCAATGATATTAAAGTCCGAGTTGCGCCGCGCGCCGTTGACTCTCTTCCAAATATCTATTGTCTCATAATTTTTGAGAGATTGAGTTGCAATGGAGTGAGGGACTTTTGAATTTTTGGCGGCGCACCAGGATACCACTCTTAAAAATCACACACATCCATCTATCTTCTACCACTACTCTAGTGCGGAGGCAATAGATCTACTAATAATGACGATGATAACCCCCCACCACAATACCTAACCTAACTACTCATGGGTTATCACTTTCTATACTCGCCGCTACTTGATACGTTCTGGTTATTACCTTATTAACATGCAAAGTCCGACGTCAATTTAGTGTATACTTTGCCATTGATGTTGCAATATCCTCTAAAAGTAGTCTCTAGCCCATTTTTGAAATCATACCTCCCCGTGGTTAATTTGTACGTGATCATACCTTTTTTGGTATGATTTCGGCAAATCCGAGCAGGATTACTCATCGGGGAGCCCCGTTATCACTTTTAAATGAACGGCAACCCATACAAAAATATGAACGGGCGCCCACTTCAGGTAGGATATTTGCCGATCCTGTAAAAGATTGATTCAAAATCATACCTTCTTGGTATGATATTCATCCAGTCCCTATTATACTAATTCCTACGTAGAAAGCTGCTTTGAAAATTTGCCCCTCAAGTCCAAACAGTAAGGTCCTTTTGCAAGCAAAATAACAAGCAACCATGATAGCGCCGCTTCCTATTGTACTCACTCTAGGAGTAGAGTACAAATTAGTATACATGGATAGTGCATCGTTCTAATGATATTTCATTCTACAATATTAAGTTTCAGCATATGATATCTTCAATTGAGCTTGTAATACACATCACAAGTTGATAGACTACGATATCCATCAAACATCAACTTCATTATCATCTACTCTCTACTATCGTATCAACATCACGGATATTACCACGACTATAATACTAACATGATTGCACTGATTAATCATCTACAATATACACGATGGATATACACCATAACAACGATGACAACGATCATCGAGCTGCAACGATTGCAAATGGAATCCATCGAAGATATCAAATATCTCACTTCAGCAATTGGTTAGCACAACAACCAAGCCACAGACATATGACTCGTCATAATAATAATGGAGAGATAGTATTAATATATAATAGAGTGGATGTGGCGGCAGTGAAGACATACCTCTGCTGACGACGATTACGATATCCACACTGGAGCACGGTAATGAAGTTGCATGATGCAATAAGATGGGGGTCACGTCTTGCAAATGAATCGTTGTCTAGTACGTACCGTGTGGGAATACAACAATACATACGATATTACCGTATAAGACCCTTCATCATCCATAAGCAGATATGCTTTGGCATCATACGTTTAGTGTGCTAATTGCAAGAGCAAGTTGAAGAATCGCAAAGATGCTATATAAACCAGGAGGAGCGGGATATGAACGATGCAGGGAGGAGTTCTACAATCATGCATCTATTAGCGAAAAGATACATTCCAATTCGGGTTGAACATATTGGCATACGAATATTGGGTGAAGATATGGTATGCATATGATATGTTTGTATGAACTATGCACATATGATATGTACGATATTCTTATGATATCGTCCTACATCTGTGCCATATAGTTTGGACTACTAAAATAGATGAATGATAGATGTAATATACTACCTAGATTACCGAATGCATTGCATATCTAAGCAAAATATGTACATATCAGATAGCATATGTGAGAATAATATCAGTATCTAGCCACTTAAACATATGATATCTTGGTATCCACAACATGGCAAATGATGTCCTCCATGATATAATGAGATCAATAGGTTGTCATAGTATTCCTGATGTTGCTTATTGATAACGATTGTATTGTTGGAGAAGCTGTTGTTAGAAGATAAGGTTCGGCGTCATTTATTTGTCTTAGCGAAATTTTGGAGGAGGTTTGCAGGGCACCGCCCCTGGACCATCATACCTAAAAGGTATGATAATGCCTGTCACTGATAGAGAGTCGGCAACTGTGGCGCTAAATCGATACGACAAACAACTTTAATCTGTTCTAATCTCTTTATACGAAAATAACTATTACAGTGGTGGTTCGGTACCAAGTTCACATTATAGTCCACCAACAATGAAGTACAAAATATCACAAACATCACAAATTAAAATGGCATTACACGCCACAAAGTATGGCTACTCTACACCTATTCATGGTATTATTTTGGGTAATAAAACTGATGATGATGTATTGGAGATTGTAGATGTTGTACCAGTATGTCATGAGGTTCCAACCAAGCCTATAGTTGATATGTCACTTCGATTAACAGATGCTTATTTGCAAGAACGCCTACATGCAGGTCTCGGTGATCGTGGGGGTATTGGTGACTTTGGTAGATGCAAATCAGCCAATATTATTGGATGGTATACTTCCAATGCACAAACTAGTAATGAAGAAAATGCCGAAGAAGTACCAAATGCACCAGCTTGTCGAATTGTATCCTCTCTAGCCGATAGTGCATCAGAAAATGATGAGGCTGGTAGTAATAATGACTTTGTACTTCTACTAGTATCCACACCCAAACTTGTAATTGCCATTAAAAACAGGGCCGAAGGCAGGGCAGTTGATAAGTGTTTACCAATATGTAAAATATATGAAAAGAGTTCACATCGGACATATACACAACAAGTTGATGAAAGTAATATTGAGTCAAGAAAGAGTGCTTACGATATGGCAATTGCAATGGAAAGTTGCTTAACAAACATTCCGGTGGATGATATTGGTGGTAATCTTACCTCATCTGGTGGTGAGGTTATGACTGTGTATGATTATGTAGATCATTTGGAAGATGGTGGACGGGGTGATTGGTTGGAGAATAAGATGGTAAAGATGTTACTTGGTTAATGATATATAGAAGAAATCAACCGTTTCGATAATATCAGTTAGCATGCTCTAATTAAAATCTCCCAGTCAATTATTTCATGCCGCACGCTCCTTCCTCCGTCTAGCTCTTCTGGTTGAATCTAATAACCATCGAAAGAATCCCACAAGTATAAGAAATGAAAAGAATACAAATAGGAAATGCCGTCCTTCTGGTGGAAGTGGTTTGCCATTTGTACCTCGGTCGTACCCACTTGGAACACCCTTTCTCAGTCTATTTCGCATTAATTGAACTTGTGGATCTTCTAATAGCTCATTCACTCCAAGTTTATCCGATATATCGGCAGCTTTATCAGATAGAATTTTCATCCGTTCTTTTGCCTTTTGTTTCAATTCCTTCATATCAATCTTTAGCTCTTGCTTTGGCAGTGGCTTGATATGTTTCCGTGCTGCCTTTTCATGTTCTCTAGTATCCATCTTCTTTAACTTTTGAACTGATTCCTTGAGTTCATGTTTGGCATCCATTAAATCTGATAATTTATCTTTGGCTTCATCCTTCTTCTTCTTATCTAATGCTCTATACATTTCATGTAACTTGTCCTCACCCATGTGCTTACCATTATGATCATGTTTCTCACGATGTAACCGTTCAGCATCTCGTCGTTGTGCACGATTGTGTAAATGCTTTTGTCCTTTCCTTTCCATTTCCTTTTCCCTCTCGACTTGTTCAGCCATGATTTCATCTTCTACTGAATTTAGTGCTTGATTGATATCTTTTTTATTTGCCTCCAACATGTCAACAATCTCTTCTTCTGCCTCGTTTATTTCAGATCCCAGTCCGTCAGTTTCAATACGTTTCTCTTCAAGTGCTTCGACTGCATCTTCTTCGGCATCTTCTATTTCATTCTCGATAATTTCTCTTTCCTCTTCAAGAAAGGCTTCTTCTAGCTCTGCCATTGCCTCATCATCATCGAGGAAATCATCTATATCCCATTCTTCACCGACTGTATCTTCATACGGTACTTTGTTCGATTGTGCTTCCTCTTTACTATTGACAATACCCTGTCCAACAATCAATACAATCTTATCAGTTAATGTTACCGATTCATGACCAGTTGCCCAACCACCAATTACTTCTAATTTACTTCCAGATACTGCATTACTATTAATTGTTATTATTGCTGCTTCAAACTTATTATTCGTACTTTTACCATGTGTACGTTTACCATTACATCCAATGGCGCCACCATTGGGTGGTGCAGTTGTAAACTTGGCCGGTGGATCGGAGGTACCACCACCACTTATCTCCAAAACAAATTGCAAATCTGGTACACGCTTCTTAGTCTCATCCGGTATAATAAACTTGACAATATATTCCGAATTTGGTGAAGCAGTATTTTGTTCAGATCGTAATGGAGTAACATCTATATGTATACTCGGTTCACGACTTTGTGTATGTGATAATACAGCATTATTCATTATTATTTCATTTGGTACTAGGTCAGTGAAGCATGAGACTTTTCTGTCGACGAACCATGCTGCAAAGGCATTTACATTTTGTATTTGTATTGATATTAGTAGTAGTGCTGTGACTACTATTAGCCGTATTGGCAGTATAAAATTATGGTGCATATTATTGTAATGTTGTTGTTGTATTTTGTTGCAAAAAAGATATGTTTGGGTATCCTGAAAGTTATATCAGCTAGGTATTTCACTTCCTTATTCCAATACTATTATTGTTTATGCAATGATCCGCCTTATCTCTGCCACACTAATAACTAACAACCAATCGACGGCGGTGGTAACAAAGCTTATCAAGGCTGATTAGTGATTAGGGTAGGTCAGGATACGTATCCTAATACTAAGACACTGAAATCTGAAATTTTGTATTTAGTTGCAACCAACTGTCAACTCAAAACCAATAGATATGATAGATTGATATGATAGACGACTATTCATTTGCTCCTACATCTACTACTACATCCAATATGATGTCATCATTATCGCGCCGTAAATTCGGCAGTGGCCGCGGTATACAAAATAACACACCCCAGGAAAGTCTGACGACATGGTGTTTTTTTTTTACCTTAGTTTGCAATTGATTGCCCTTGCATATCACATGTACTAACTGTTATTATCCCTCTCTTTCGTCATCATAATCTTCCAGATAATAACCACGCCCACTGAAGAAAACGACGATGATGATACTTCGTACTATAATACAACAAAGCACAGCTTACTACATCCAACAACACCCTCTCCACAAGCAGTAGATGAATTCGATCAAGCTGCTGTTACCAGTGCTAATCGTTCAGCGGAAGTTAGTAAGCTACTATCCGATCATTTAGTAGTATTGACGCCGACACCTGGAGTATGCATTACGGAAGATGAAGTTATTATGGATGAGGCTAAAGTTTCTTTACCTGAATTAGAAGAACATCAAAACAACAGTAGTTACAATGAACATTCAATGTCGGAAGATTATTCAGTACCGCCAACATATAGTACACTACCACCCCAAATGAAATCAATAATGAGTAACATACGAACTAGTACTACAAGTAGTAGCAGTAGTAGTAGACCACTATCACCAAATTCATTGTCACATAAAATGTTATTTAGTTCGGTATCATCCATAGTATCTCCACCACAACACTATAATTTACACCAACAAACATTAGTAGTTGGGGAAGAACGGCAGGTAATATTCCATAATGTTAGCTTGGGTATTAAAATCAGTCGACACTCGGATGGTTATGTCCGTGTGTTGAGTGTTACACCTCCTACTGCATCTACTCCAAAAAGAGAAGGAGATGGCAATAATGAAAAAGATAAGCCAGCACGAACAGGAGATGAGATACATGTCGGTGATGTAGTACGACAGGTATCAGATGTAAATTTACGTATGCCAATTGATTCAGCTGTTTGGAAGTTAACAGTTGGGTTGATCAAGATGGCTCCTCGCCCGTTAACGTTTATTGTTGCAAAGGAGATCAAGAAACAAGAAGAGAAGAGAGACGACGGGATTGGTAGTAAACGAGGTTTGTATCGTTGGCCATCTAGAGCTGATAGAGTTGCTGCAAGTGAAGAAGAAAGTGTGCAAGAGCCAGAAACAACACTAACAACCGCTCCTCAACCAAGCCACTTCTTTACAGGACCAACGCGTACAATACACTTCCTCGAAACAGCATTAGGTGTTAAATTACATCACAATACATCAGGCTATGTTCAAATCTTAAGTGTAGCACCATACAAATCATTTCCAAATTCACCACTGGCAAGAACTGGGGATAGTATCTATGCAGGTGATGTTGCTTTGGAAGTTGGTGGAGTTTGGAACTTACGTGAGCCAATTGATAAGGTGGGATGGGGTACTTTGATTACTTTTATAAAGGAAAGTAAAAGACCGTTGAGTATGGTAGTTGGAGATGCTGATAGTTTAATGATACCGAAGAAGGAAACTGAGTTGACTCTGGAGAAGGAAGAAGAAGTAGAAGAGGTGAACGAGCTTGTACCTTCTGAAGTTGTTAAGGGAACTGAATCGTCTCAGGATAAAGAAGAAGACATCGAGGAGAAGGATCAAGAAGATGAGATATTGAATGAGAGTGATGGGGCAGAGGAAATTGCATCGTCTCAAGAGGAGGACAAAGGGCTTGAGGTAGCTGCTGGATCTTCAACGGAAGCAGAAGAGACTGTGGGGACTTAGGATCGAGAAGAAAAGTCCGATGAATGTAATGTTGATGATTCTACAACTGAGGAGGAAGAAGACGGACAGTGACCAACCGTCAACAGAGTAGAGAGGAGATATGGCAGAAGTGTGCTTTGAAAGTTGCCTTAAACAGATGGGAGGAAGCACTATAGATGTATATAGATAGAGTAAGAGTTTAGTATCATGCTTGGATGATTGCAACCTCTACTCCTCTTCTCTTGCTCGCTCGCTCAGCGTCATGCGCCTGCCACTATCAGTACCTTGCACTTGTGATTCAAAAAGATACCAGTTCACACTCTCATAATTTCCCTTCACCAACCAAACCTTACAACACAACAAGTATTGCAGTGATCTTCTTCCAACAACTGAACATGACAATTCAAACCTTCATCTTATTAATAGTAATCTACTCATTGGTATTGGGTGTACATGGTTTCGCCGGATTGAATAGCAGAAGAGCAGTCCTTAGTAGAGAAGTTAATGCACCAACCTTCAATTGCAATGTCACACCAAACACAGCACACAATGTAATACACAATACGTATAGAGGCGTCAAAAGTACTGCATTGTATAGCTCACGAGAACAAGCAGAACAGTACCTATCCGACAACTATCCAAAGTTCTATTGGCTGCTACAGAACAATGAATCAGCACTGCAAAATATTAGAGATACAAAGACGGGGTTTACTGTATTTGCCCCATCAGATTCCGTTATCGATGCATTAGGAAGTGAACAAATAGGTATGTTGGAGTCAGCTTTAGCAAATCCAGAGCTTAGTCAAGTAGTAACAAGAATGGCAGCATATCACATGGTATCGATACCATGTACTACAGACATTATGCAGCAGTATAGCGTTGTTACAACTAGAGTAGGAGAACTACCAGTAGAGGTTGAACAAGATGGAACAATGTATGTAAATGGTGTTCAAATAATACAATCATATCAGTTTGAGGACCAAATTGTACAAAACTATCAAGATACTGATGGCAACTTACTCGGAAGTGAGAATGTAGGGGGAAAGACATGTATTATTCATGAAGTTGGGGGATTCGTGTGTCCTAATGAACTGTGGCAAGTTATATTTGAACATTACCAATCAGCTGGAATGGGTGCTATGTAAATTCAGTTGCATGAAGAGACATAGGAAGGCAGTTACATGAATAGATAAGGGAGCGAGAGATTAAGAGCTCACATCTTGTGATCAAATTTTCATTAAGAGTCATGAACAGGTTAAGTAGACATAAACTCATCAAATGATGAATATGTTGGCTTCCATTTCAATTCTTGATTGCTTTTACTTCCATCATATACTTTCCCCAATAATCCATCTTCTTTCTTACCAAGATATACTAATAACATCAAAGTCCCGTGCTTTCCTAAAACTAAGTCTTGATAATCTCGGTGGCTCACATCTTGTGATAAAATTTTCTATAACTAGTTGTTTGTCATGAAGTCATCAAATGACGAGTATGCCGGCTTCCAGTTCAATTCTTGATTGCTTTTGCTTCCATCGTATATCTTTCCTAACAATCCATCCTCTGCTTTACCAAGAAATGGCGGTACCTTTGTATATTTCTTATATCGTTCATGTTTCAATGCACTTTCACATATACCTCTTCGTGTTGTTGGATGTCCATCACTTATCAAATATGTCTGTTTGCTATTAACTTCACATCCAACGTTTAATGCAGCCAGTACAGCCGATGCTGCATCATCATAATGTAACAAATTAACAATCCCATCCTCACGTCCTTGTATACCACTTTCTGAACATTTTTCTAACCAGTAATTATGTGCACCACGTTCAAGTGTGTATAATCCAGCAAGACGTAGTGCACATCCACCCAATTCAATTACTTGTTGTTCTGCATATATCATCCGTCCTTGACGTGGATTGGCAACTGGGTCGATTGTACTTGATGATTCAGTAACTGTTTCACCATCTAATCCTTCATAAACTCCGCCACTTGATGTGAATACAAATGATCCCTTTTTGTTGCCTGACCATAATTGAGTAGCCGCATCCTTGACAGCAGTTGGATAATCATCAAATCCAGATGGCGGAGCACAAAATACGACATCATTAAAGGTATGCTGTGATTCTAATACACTATCCATTGTCAATAGTTGAAATCTACTACTTTGCTCTTCATCATTATCATCACTGCTACTACCCAAAACTTGTTTACTAATTGCATCATGTCGATTCGTAGATTTGGTAATACCTACAATAGATCGATTTGCAAAGTCTGAATGTGATAGGAGTTGTTTACATAATGATGTGCCTAATACGCCACAGCCAACAATTGCAATTTTATCTGATGATTTTGATGATGTGGAGCTCATAGGCGAAGAATTGGCTTGAGATGAAGAAAAGGCATTTACGATACTAGCACTGGATAAAGATAGTGATAGTATCGATATCGATAGGAGGAATAGGGGATAGAAGGCCGCCATGATAATATCAATACGAAGCCAACCCGCCAAGTGTAAAAAAATTGCAGTATCCTTTACACTCTCATAATTTTCACCACAACTATATAATAGAAGGAAGAGTTGTTTAGATGGCGACCATTGGCAATAAGCGCCGGCGGACTGCCGCTGATACTCTACATATTAGTGATTTACCTATTGGTTTCATAGTTGATGTATCGGCGTATTTATCCAAGCCGTCGAGGGCGTTATTAGCCGTAGCTTTTAGTGCACCTTCTTCCTCATGGAAAAATAATAATTTGATGCACCGACTATCACCAATTAGCACAGCCATTGTACCTGCAACTCAATGGGATATATTAGATTTTGAGGATGTTGAAAAAGAACTTGCAAACAAATTAACGGACGATGATATCAGTGCAGTCTTGAAATGTATTAATGCACATGATATGCTCAAAAGATTAAAGTTATGTGGTTGTATTAACATTACAGGTATAGGATTAAATCCACTGCAGGGTAGTACAGTATTGGAACAGATTGATGTCAGCCTTGCTCCAAAGTATGGACGTCAGGAAATTTCACCAGAAGCGAAGATCTCTCAAGAGATCACAGCCACCATCTTAGATAGTATTATTTCTACGAATGGATGTTCATTGAAGTATATTCAATTTCCAGAAAGGTGGCGAAGAGGTGCAAAAATCCAAGCCATAAAAACATTTCAAGATAGATTCAATCGTTATTTAGATAGTCGTTGCATAAGCTGTGCGATGTGCAGTAAGAAGATGGGCAATGGAACAAGCAATTGTGATTCTGGGTATTGGATGTCGGGTTTGTTCCAAAACAGCATCTGCAATGATTGTCTGGAACCAATTTGTGATGTTTGCTCTGATGATAATGGTCATTTGTATTATTGCAGTACATGTGAGAAAGACTACTGTAAGACGTGCAGATTGCCTTCTTTACGAAAAAGAGATCACCCGTGTGCTTGTAGACGACGATCAGAAACCCTTTGATCTTGGTTGTGTGAAATGTTATGAGTGTAGATAAACTTGTATATAGTTTAAAGCTAGATGTGTTATGTATGAGGGACATGGTTTATATCCGCTACTGGGATCATCTACGGACTAAATTGTACTTGCGATGAAACTTCAAATGGCGATTGAACGAATACTGTGCCTTTAAATCATTCTCCCATGCCACCAACCATCACATACCTATTGTCGGCAGCTAATACGTACCTAAAGCAATAGTATATACATTATAATATGAAGCTTTATATCATTGCATTTGCAATAGTAGTCGGTCTGACGACTGCTAATGCTTTTCAGATATCTCGATCTACTCAACACAAGATACACATTAATAATGACCCATCAACTATGATATTACAAATGGGTGATTTTGACGATGATTGGCATTCTGATTATGATGCATCTAAGTACGAACGACAGACACAAGAACGATCATATGATAATGATGGTGGTAGATATGAGCGTCGATCAAGTGGTAGAGGAGGAAGAGGTGGCGGAAGAGGCAGAGGCAGAGGTAGAGGTAGAGGAGGTGGATCAAGAAAACAAGATCTCGGCCCAAATGGACATGATTACATTATATCCACTGACGCTGTGGACATTAACAATTCACGATTTAGTGAGAAAGAGATACATGAGCTGTTAGCTGAACGATTACAAGCCAAGTTTGCTAGAGATTTTCATACAGCCGATCGTATTCAGATGGGTTTAATCGATGGCGGTGTCTTTGTACATGATGGACTGAAAGAGTGGCGTGCAGATGGTGTACCATATGGATCGTTTCGAGGTGATGGATCACAACGCCCAGGAAAGTCCGCGTTAGTGTTATTTGTCTTGTCTTGTGAATTCAAGTGTTCAATATGGGATCTCCTCTCGTTGCTGCCTTTATTTGGTTGCCTTTAAACCGCATAACTAACATTTGTTGAATCACTTCTCTTTCATCAATCATAAATCGTGCTAACGCGCATCTTCCAGCACGGCGTCAGGATAATCAAAACTATGTCAAGTCGGAACATTCAAGTGATGTTCAAGGAGCTACTGATAGTTTGATTAATAAGTTATGTCATGAACGTACGAAATTCAAAATGATGAGACAGTATGATAAGGCGGATAAAGTTCGTGAAGGATTGAGGACCAAGTTTAATGTTCTCATTGATGATCGTCTTAAGCAGTGGTCTGTAGGTACGTGTATGCACATAATGGGTTTTCATGAGATTCTGTTCATATGATATGTACACTTTTCATATGTCTATCTAAACCTCCTACTAAACTCACACAGGTGGAGATTTTGGGGAAGAGCATAACGCCCAGCGAGAATTAGCAGACAAGTTTGCAAATAGAGGATATATTAAATCAATATCATCATTAGATTTAGATGAGGACACTGAGGAGTATATCCAAGGACATGTTGATGCAAGGGCCACAGCAAAGAAGGATCGTAACTTTGACTCCGCTGATAAGATACGGTTAGATTTGGCACAACGTTATGATGTTACAATCAATGATAAGATGAAGTTATGGAGTATTGGCGGCCTATTTGAGGAGTTGGGTGAGAAGATGGGTAAACCTCGTGGAGTCTACACTCGTCGTGGTGGTGGCGACTTGTCAAAAGAAGACGAAGATACAATCTCTAAAATGCTACAGGATCGATATGCTGCCAAGAAACAAAAGCAATTTGATGTGGCAGATGAGATGAGAGATGCACTGATGAGAGAATATAACATCAGGATTGATGATAGATCAGCAGAGTGGCGTGTTGATACTGATGAGTATGCCCAAGGTCGAGGAGATGGTACGGTTCTGCCGGATCTGGAAGTTAAGTTTATTACAGTTAAGTTGAAGGAGAGACATAGTTTGAAGCGTGAGAGATTGTATGAAGAAGCTGATGCAATTCGAGATGATTTGAGAGATCGGTTCAGTGTACGTATTGATGATAGAACAAAGGAATGGTTTGTGGAAGAAGAAAGTGTTGAGAGTCTGGTTTAGTCAGATATGGGTGTTGATAGGGTGTTGATGTGGCTCATAAATGTAATGTCTGCTGCCTACATATACATCTACTTCTACTATCTAACTAAGAGTAGCTGTTCGTTTGGTGCAAGAGAATGCATAGCTTTAAGCAGCTTAGCTTGGTATTAGCTCCTGCCTGTTGAACCTTTGAGTGCGAAATTATCAGCTTCGTAAAATGAAGGTAAATTTCACACCAACTCAGCGGATTGATAGCTACGTATAGTTTAGCGGCGGCTATCAATTCATTGCAATAACAACCCCTCCCTCAATATCGAATCAATATGATGTCGTCATTCATGAGACTCATCGCGTTCTTTGCCCTAGCGGTACAATTGTTCACAGCAACAACTGCTTTCACATCTGTCTCAAACACTGCATACAGATCATATCTCTCTACCACTACTACTCCTAAATACAATAACAACGTCATCGCTACTACTACCTTGAATAGTCAATTATATATGGCAACTGCAACACCTACAGCTCCGACTCCCGTGAAGAAACGAGAAAAGAAGGTATCATATGATAATGTTACTGACGATGAAAAAGCAAAAGATCGTGGTTGGTTGGTTCGATTGTATAATGATGTGAGTTATTTATGTTTACATGTGTTAATTAAAGTGTGGAGGATTGTATTGATTTACATTGCCAATTTGATATGCCCTCTAACGCCATTTATTTATCTTTCTATAACAATACTCATATCATGTGCACATAAATAAAAAATAATAAAAACAATACACAGCCAATGAACAAAAGAGAGTTCGTAGCGCGTTGCCTCATGGAAGTTTGTGGATTAGATGACGGCATGGCATTCAGTGTTATGATGAAGGCACATCAACTAGGCATAAGTGTTATTGGTAATTATCATTTAGAACAGGCTGAGATGTATAAGATTCGATTATTGGAAGGTATGTTTTTTGCAAAGGGGGATTGTGTGTATTGAACTACTATTGTTTGAATTGGCTAACATATTGTATTTCATGAACCTTTCCCTAAATTGTTGTATTTGCAGAGGGATTACTTGTTGATATGATCCCTGCTGACGATGAGGAATAAGAAAGACTAAAGACTGCTGCAAGGGGGAGTAAAGGATACCGAGCAATAACAGCTTAAGTTGTTCGGAGGAGATCGATTGTACATGGTGGAAGATGAAGGAATGAAGTTCATTGGATATAGGGTAAGAAGCGCTTAATAGTAGGGAGATGGACAATATGTATCAAAAGACAAAATCAAATTATCAATATCCCAGATCATGTGAAAATAGGAGAGTAAATAAAGTAAAGTCCTGGGTATGATTTGAGGATGGGCATTTGCATACGTGTTCTTGTATACATTTTCAATATTAATCTACACACCCCCAAAGAATTCCCTAAGTTTACGGGAGATGACTACTACCAAAGAATCCCCCCCGAATAGTTATGAATCTTTATCAATATATTCTTTCTTTATTATTCTGTATATACTGATTGCAACATATATCCAAAAGAAGGTAGAGTGTAGTAAGAGGTTACTAATCCCATTAATCCATGAGACGAAATTAATGGGTGCAGAGCTAGGCATCGCAGTAAACCACTCCCCTTCACTCGATATTTCACCCATTTTATCCCCTACGTCAGCGGCTTGAGCCACCATGGGTATTGTAATGATAGATGCAACCGTCAAACATGAGACATACCGAATCGATAACTTATCATCATTGTTATGTATAGTAGAGACTATATTTGGTATATCATCATCATAATTTGATGGGTGTAATTTTCTGTATGATGGACGGATCATTTTTTTAAGTAGTGATGGATTGTTTGTTGTCGGTTGAAACGCTGCAGTTGCAACCAATACAATTATGACTAATAGTAGTAATAGGGAGAACTGAAAAGACACCATGGTAAACAGTAGTAGGCAAATAGCGCTTCCGCGATGATGAACACGAACAATGCATTTGCCAAAAGAGAAGGATACCAGCTTGGGCTTGGAATATGTATCTTGAACATTTTTCTACTACTGCCATCGACGACTATTGCCTCTTTACACCTCCCTCGACTACCTCCTCTGCTATAACCAAAGCATCGATAACTCCTGAACTGCCTATTACTCATAAATATATTGGAGTTCATCAGATTAGCTATCTTCCTGACTACAAGTAATTAGCAATTGCATCAACTATTTGACTTATCGAAGACGAAGTATCGACGATAGACATATCATATCATGCCATTGTTTAGGCGATCCGTCGTTCCTGAAGCTGTTACTACTCCTGAAGAAAACCCAAAATTATCTTACCTTACTAACAGATGTAGCTATCCTCCACAGCTTACAACTGTTGAAGAACCATACTATCCTCCACCTCCTGGTCCTCCTCCTCCACTCACAGATGAAGAGAGAGCTGATCAAGCGCAGTTGCAGTTTCTAGCTGATCAGGAAAAACTTCTTGCTGCATTTGATGGAGAACTACCACCAACGTCTGATATCTATCCACCACCTCCGGGCCCTCCCCCTCCACTAGAGGAGTGTTTATATCCTGAAAATTTCGAAAAGTATCAGAAGAGAAGTGTAACTGCCTCTCTTATCCGTTTATCTCGTCCCATTTTTACATTTGCATTGTTAGTTCTAACTTGCATTGGGATTAATGAAAAGTTCCCTCATCATCCGATTGTTAAGCATGCAAAGTTTGTACACAATGAAGCTGTTGGTGCACTCAATGGAGAGCATTCTTATAAGATTACCGTGAGTAAAGAGGCAAAAGAAAAGACGGTAAGTAGTTGTGTAGTTATGATCCATAATATATGTCTCTGCTCTGCTCTTACTCTTATGTGTCTCTCTACTCTACTTTGATCATATCTCATGCTTGTCAATTTGTAATCATCACTTCACTTCAATTACATTACACTACAGTATCCATATTCACATCAAGATCTAGTGAAAGAAACTGAGAATAAAGAGGAAGTTCCCATGGAGACGAAGGAAGAGTATCAGGAGGAGCTCGAGGCTAAGTTCAAGTTAGACCCAAATCTAACTAAGTCAGACGACGCTAAGAAGGAGAAGAATGACAGTAAAAAGAAAGAGAAAAAGAAGAAGGAGAACAAGAAAGATGACGACAAGAAGAAGGGTGATAAGAAGGATGATAAGAAGGCTGATAGTAAGAAAGAGAACAAGAAGTCAGTGAAGGATGATAGTAAGAAGGGTAAACAGAAGGAAGCTGACAATAAGAATGATGATAGTAAGAAATGGAATAAGGATAACGGGAAGTCGGCTACCAAATCAGCAGACGACAAGAAGAAGGATAATAAGAAGGACGATAAAAAGGACAAGAGGAAAGATAAGAAATAGATTGTGGCAGGCAATGTTTGAAAGAGACGTATGTGATTGGAGAGACATATGATATGTAACTGTAAAGTGATTTAGGTATCCAATCTGTGTATAAAGTATAGAAGAATGGAATTAACGATAGCGGTAGGTAATACTACTTCTCCGTGATCTTAGGTTGAGAATACAGACTAAGTATTCGTAACAGATCTATCTTACATATCATTTGTGACAAAATGTATACATCAATATATCAGTGGCTCTTTTGACCAAAAAGCTACTGACCCCTGATGGAAAGTAGAGATGTGCATCTAGAATGTTGGCAAGATACGAGAGATTTGTGTAAGATACCTCAAAGATACCTCATTATCAATCGGTGTAGTTTATTGATGTTGCTTGCGTCTATAGAATAAACCCATGATATATACTATTCTTTAATACTATATCGTCTTTGTTGAGTCGATATGTTATCAATATCAAGAGTAATGATACATCGATTTGGGTGACAGAGCGAGCGTTTTGTGGTTTTCATGTCTGAGGTGCATTGTATGTACTGCCACCTCTCATGGAACTGCCTATTGCATAGACACTGCCTTTTGTTGCAACAAACACCATTACTCTCTCGTTTAGTATATCATCATGATGAATGCAACTACCCGTCGACGCAGCAGCCCTCGTTCGGGAAACGCTCCTACAATTACCTCCACTAACAACGACGTCTACACAATCAATGATGAAAAAGATATCAAAAGCCATCAAGAAGACGATGAAGATGATGATGGTGTAAAGAAGAGTACACCCTCTCGTGTACTTGCGATTATTATACGTCTCGTCAGACCTTTATTATTTGGTGTTTTATGTGTTAATATTATTCACAAGAGTTATAGGCTATGGAAGGTGTATAATGTATACAACTTATTGGTTGCAGAAGAAGGAGGTGATGTAAACTCTGCACACTTGCGTTCTCGTGTGGGTGAACTTACACCTCAAGAAATGGAGCAGATTAATTTGTATCCTAAAAATTCAGATAAACAATTGAAGCAGCGTATAGAGGGACGTCCGAGCATGGTAGATATGATTCAACGAGTAAAGGAGGAGGTAAAGCTACCCTTCGATGTAGTGTATGACGAAGAAACGAAGGAGTTTAAGACGGTACATCAGGAGGAGAGGGAGTATGAGGTGATAGTAGACCGGCCCAAGAATTCCCAGAAGGAGTATAAGGTGGTAGTAGACAAGCCTAAGAAGAAGAAGACGGCGGGATCTTCGGATATTGGGGATCTTACTAAGATCGATAAGCCGGCTGCCAAGAAGAAACCTCAACAGTCTAAGCCTGAAGTGAAAGCTATTGAGAAGAAACCTCAACAGTCTAAGCCTGACGTGAAAGCTATTGAGAAGAAAAACATGCCAGCTAAGAAGAAGGAGTCTTCATTGCAAAAGCCCAAGCCAATGAATGTAAAGATTCAAGAGAAGGGAAACAAGCCAACTGAGAAGAAGGAGACGCCTGGGAATAAGCCAATGAATCAGGACAAAGGGATTGGTAAACAAAAGCCTGCACCTATTAACGATAAGAAGAAACAAAAGCCAACTGTTGCAGCAGCCAAAGATGTCAAAGGTAAGGAGAAAACAACAATGAAGAATGACAAAGATAAGGGAAGTTTTAAAAAGATGAAGAAGTTGTAGTTGGAGTGTTGTTCGTATGGGGGGCAAAGGGGAGCGAGGCCATCTCATCATTGTGTATAGAGTTTGGTAATCTCATATTAAGACAGTATCCTTATGATTGTTCTCTTCTTTATCTTCTACTGATATGATTATCTTATAGTAATGCAATCAACAATAGTGCTCTGAAAGAGATATGATCCAATAATACACTCTCAATACCATCAGCACTATCAATATCCTCAATGCACTAATAACCAGACTAGTACCAAACTAATATAACTTATATCGAAGAAGGCTTTGTTTATTGAGAGAGCAGTGACATCTAATCTGAATCTTTATCCATCTGGTTTTGGACTCTTTTTATCATTTCCTTGCCCCCGGCTAGTAGACTAACCACTACATACAATAGGAAGAACCATTGACCAAAACTACTACCAGCACTAGTTGTGGATCCGTCAGCCATTTCTCCGATTGGTGCTGATATTGATGATTCTGCATTTGCAATTATGGGCATTATGGTAGTAGCAAAGATTGATACTGTAGACATTATATCATGACAATCATCATCTATGTATGCACAAAGCTTTACTTTGCTGTTATATGACGATGCTGTGTATCGACACATCATCTTGTGCTTCTTTTGCATTGATAGATTGATCGGTTGAAAAGCTGCTGTCAATACAGTCATGAGTAATAGTTTAAGGAGAAAGCAGATGATAGATGACATGGTGATTGTATTGGGTATAAGTATCAATTCTATATCAGATGAAAGGAAGAGAGAGAGACGGCTTTAGTAGAGCCTTGCTTACCAACTATTTGCATTGCAAAATAATGAGGCATATAGTGGTCATTTTATATTGTGGTATCTTTTATAGGCCTCGGTGTTGTTATGGCATTGCATTGGTTTTCGCCTATTGTACTCGATACGATATTAGATAACAGTATGAAAGCCGCCCATACCACTGAATCTTCTCAATACCTTTGTGCAGCATATCCTGCCTTTCATCCGCGGCAGTCTTCGTATTTATTTGCAAAATAAACAATACCAACAATACACCTGAGGGGCATATAATATAATATCTACAACAATACCTAACAATACGCAACCCCCAAGTGAAATTCTATTAAATTATATACTAATCCAACATGGAAACAGTCGCTGAGAATGACGTATGCGGTATATGTTTAGATAAGCTTACCAAGCCAATACGACTACCATGTAGCCATGAGTTTTGTGCTGAATGTCTGGATGAGTGGCGTCCCAAATATGGTGCTCAGAAGTTTCAAGGCGATAAACGAAAGAAGCTATGTCCCGTCTGCCGTGCCAAAATTCCACCAACAAAGGAGATGATTGCGCACTTAAGATGCGCCCGAAATACAGTGAAGATGCTTACTGAAATAGGCGATATCTATACTGAAGATTTTAAGATGAGTCAGGATGTGTTATTAGCATTGGAGGAAGATTTTGGAGATTGGGAGGGTGAAGTATTGGATTATGGCAATGAGGATGAGAAAATAGAACTTCCACTTGCTATTTGTTTGGCTATTGGACGAGGAGATTTGCAAACAGTGATTGATTGGATTGGATCTCCTGCTGATAGAAAGAGATTGAATGCAGTAGAAGATAACAATGATTTTTCTATGATATTCGTTGCCATGATGTTTCATAATTTGGACTTGATGAGTATACTATTACAACTGGGTACAGATGTGCACTACAGAAATGCGAACGGATCGACACCACTTTTCCATGCGGCTGGCAACCCAGAGCATTATGAGAAAGCTCGACTGCTACTAGAGTGGGGTGCCGAGTTTACTGTACCTCCAGCGGCAATAATGACACAAGAGGAAGGGCTGTCAGACAGAGAGTTGTTCATTAGAACCCTAGTCGGGATCGATACGAAGTTAACACCTTTAATTGGGTCAGAGTTAGGCGGTAGGAGGTGTGAGATAGAGTCGCTAACAAAATTACCGGCATCGAAAATGCCGGTGACTAAAAGTAATCAAATTTTATTGCGATAAAAGACCGGTCAAATTTTTGAGCTTCATCACTGTTCAACATTGACAAATTACAAACACCCTTATCGACACAAAGAATAAACCTCATTGTAGCATCGACTAATATATTGCAGTGATAAATATTATATTAAGGTCTATTCGATTGTTATCACGATCGTCCGCATATTGTTATTGTGGCGGAGCAAGCGAGACCGGCGTCAATAATTCCAATACTCACAACTCAAACAATAAACAATTGCACATCATTGCAAATAATAATGAAGAGGCGGCGCCCCTCCTCCGTTTACCGGCGGCCACTACTATTAATAAACCCATTTCTCCTACACAATAAACAATAACATCAAGTTGCATAATAATTAGATCAATTACCACTCTGATCCTCCAACTTATCATTGCAATTTACAACGATACCTATGTCCACTCTAGTCTCCTCTGGTAACTAGGACTCTCTGACATAGTATTTGCAATGATACTACTACAATATACACACGCCGTGGTCATCGTCTTCATCGTCGTGATATCATCATCGTTGTCATAATATCATATGCACAACATTCACCACTTGTTATTGTTATTTTCAGTCTCGATTGTATTATTAGAGAAAGATTAGCGTTGTGGTTAATAGTGGTTGGTATTAGGGTATCATTATTATATCATCTTTAAGTATTAAGGGTATCAGATGATTGTGCAATTGTTTATTGGGTGTATTGGGTGATTTTACAATTGTTTATTATGGGTGATTCTGGTGTGGTTTAGGGAAAATACGAAT
>Ga0214480_100177_pt1 | contig 30810 bp, 21 predicted proteins | sample M1_20Mar14CPVII9_3_FD_165042 | JGI IMG/M metagenome (GOLD analysis project Ga0214480, IMG submission 165042) | Marine eukaryotic communities from Monterey Bay, California, United States - M1_20Mar14CPVII9sort6BwellE17 | ecosystem: Environmental > Aquatic > Marine > Unclassified | place: USA... | reverse complement strand
ATGAATGGTCATAGGTTGGCCATGCAATGATGGCCATAGAATGGTCGCGCATTTCACTGGCCATAGAGTGGCCCTACGGCTCACTGAGATATCATAGGTTGGCCATACGTTTCATGGATACTCATATTGAACATGGTCATATGTTGGCCATAGAGCGGTATCCTAACATCTTTGGCCATCCTACGGCCAGTTCTTAGGTGGCCATAGGATGGTCGCCGGTCGTACGGCCACCCGTATGACCAGATTTCTTTTTGCGGTGCTCCTTGCCTCGAAGTCGCTTTGAGCCCAAGAGGTATATAACATGAATGTCTAACTCTTCTTGTGTATGAATAACAGCACTTGAATCAACAGTCGTTGTATCATTCTGCAGCCCAACAATCGAAGCAATCATCTCTGCTTCTTTATCACCTTCTAGCGGCATTCCACAATAGAAGGTATGAGTAACATGCATGCTCTGGCATATCCCTGCACTCTGACCATCTCCACTCTCAAGGCCCACTCTATACCCTTCAAGTAGTGGATCAAGCGTCTCCCTGAGTGGTTTTGACCAATGATTGATTAAACCCTCACATACAAAGATAGTTCGAGATTTGCACCGTTTCATTTCAGGTTTTGACATTATAAGCTCCGCCGCCTTGGCCATTTCCCTTCCCTGTTTTATCTTCCCAAATCCACCGCATAAGATGACACCGTACCCTGTGAAGGCGTCACAGGTTGAAGCATTTATTCCGTATATTAGACTTGTATCCATCAAGAGGAAGACAAGAAGGGCAAACATAGTAGGCTGGGCCTGTACAATAATGAATAAAAATAAGAACGAGATGAAATATAAGACATCAACACGAATATCCCTGATGATATACTCACTTGATAACAAGATATTTCCATAAGCTCTAATATCCTCTGTCCCATAATGAATCGTTCATTCTTTAATTCAGGTAACTTTGCTAATTCCTCGGCACTTCTATTCCCAAGCAACCATTTAGTTTTCAAATACCCCTTGAGTATTCTTAATACAGATGTCTTCTTATCCTTTGGTGTTTTCAATCCAAGTTGCTTCCGTACATCTATTCCAAGTGCTATTGATTCGTGATAATTCCCAGCTCCTATATCAGTGTGTATGGGGGGGGGGGGGGGGGGGGGGGTGGTGAGATGAAGGGTATGAGGGTATAAGCAACGAGATTATAAAAAGTGCATAAGATGTGCACAAAATACACCCAACACACATCTTCCTACCCTGCTCAGCCAATATCTTCACTTCATACACACGAAACTTGTCCTTAACCGATATACCCTCAATGCTTAACACTTCATCGATTAATACATTCATATTATCAAAGTCTCCGGTAATATACGCCGCATTAGCAGCCTCACTTGTTAATTTCAACATTGTTTTGAAATCAATATCCCACCCTTGTTCACCTAATTGTTCTCTACCTGTTAAGAAAAAGACTGCGGCTGCATCAAATGCAGCATTATCTAACGCTTTCATACCCGCTATTAGATTCTTAGTGGCCACATCTATCCGTTCTTCATCCGTTGGATTTGTACTACTTAATGTATTGAAACTCATATTAAAATCTGCAGGTTGTGTGGTACATGTCGAGGGCAATGTAGGGGATTTTCCACTACTAACAGAACCTTGACTACCCCCTAATACAATATTCCTCGTACCAGGTCGTGATGGATCCCAATGAAGGTTCGAGGGCATATTGGGGTCTAATACAGATATTGGTTTTGGTATTTTAATTGATTGGAAGGGAACTGTGGTGGGCGTGGTTATGGCACTTATACCACCAATACTTGCAGTTGCATGTGGGAGTACACCGCCTTTATTTGCTTCATCGTCGTAGTGTAAACCTAGTGTATCATGGTCGGTATAGTCTGAATCTGAATCAATCTCTTCGTCTTCACTAATTTGTTTTGCTTGCGACTGAGATAAACTTTGAGTAGGCGTTGACGGTTTAGGCTGTAGAGGAAGCCCGTTAATAGTATCTTCCATTTCTCGAGACTGCTCTAAACTAACTACTTTGTCTCCTTTTGTCATATTAAATTATTGTCGTCAAGATATTCTAATCTAAGTGTTGCAAATTGCAATTGCTCTATTGAGTGAGGCACTAGCCCTTTTCTAAATAATGCGAGTAGCACTTATTATCGGGCGGCCGTAATATAATACTTCAAATACCTACTCATTGCAATCTACCGCCATGTTCACTTCGTCGACAAAGGCCTATGGCACAACAGCAAATCACAATCACAACTCACTCGGCAAATCTTTTGGAGGGATGTTGTGCGGATAGAATTCAACTAAGACTTACAATGAGGTCGATACGTACACTCTCATAAAACTGAAGAACTCTCCCTATTGCAAACAGTAAGGCTGACGGCTGACTGTAGCAGCTGACCCCACAGTGTAAACAACAAGTATGTCATTACGGCAACGCGGCCAAAGGCCAAGCGAGGCCACAAACGAGGGTGGGTATTATGCCGGTGGCGTCGGTGGTGGTCAGGGTTCATCACCGTATAATACCGCCATGAATCAACAACAATCTCAACAATACTCACCTCCACCACCAAACAGTGGCTACCAACAACAACAACAAACACCAAGTAGTGGATATCAAACACAAAGTACACCAAGTGGTGGATATTACGGCAACAATACGCCTGCCACGCCAAGTACAGGATATGCCTACACTAATAACAATGTTGCCACGCCTCAACAACAAACACAAGGTGCACCATCCTACTTGAGTCAAACTGCGCCACCAGCCTACCATCAGCAAAACTCCAATGGTTCATATGGTAATAATCAAGGTAGTGTTGGTATTAACTTACACGCAGCTGGGTATCAGCGTAATGATAGCTCGGGTAGTTATGGTGGGTACAACTCTGGCAGTAGCACTAACATGGGCGCATCAAACTCATTCTCATCTTATCAAAAGCCTACATCCAACTCGGGATTTACATTCAAGCATATCCTACTATCACTATTTACAATTACTGTAATTGTATTAACAGGTACTACATTCTACTATCGTAATGTAATGATTACTAAACAATCGGAACTAAATCTAGCAAGAGTTAGGTTAGATAAAGCAAATGCAGCAGAAAAACGTGCTAATAATAAAGGACGCGGCGGTGGATACAACAGTTATGGAAATAGTAACAATAATAAAAAGAAGAAGAAGAAGAAAAGTCATGATATAGCAGCCCAACGTGAAAAGTTACATCAACAAATTGCTCAAGTTAAATCTGAACTAAAAGCCAAACAATCCAATCAACATTCTGATCTCTCCTCACAATATACCAATACAGCTCAAGAATTAGAAAAATTACAATCTACAAAACAAGATTTATTAAAACAAATTGATCATACGCAGTATTTAATTGAGGATGCTAAAGAGGATGCTGCCAAGTATAAAGCAATGGTAGATGGAGTACCAGAGATGGAAGCATATATGAAGAAACGCGAGGGGGCGTTGTTTAATAGAGTGGAAGTATTGGAAAGTAAGATTGGTGGTAATAGTCGTAGGGAGGCTGAGGAATGGTACGTGTTATGTTTTAATTTTGTTTGTATAGTTGTGTATGTGCCAGTTGTGTATATGGATGCGTCTAACTGTATCATTCCATCTATCTATTTCAGGTTCGGACCAGGACCTCATCATGTTGAAATTGAATTAGAATTTCCCAAGGCACCTGGTAATGATCCCAAGGCTGATCCTGCTACATGGCAACGTACTCGACGTACATTAACTCTTGAAATGGCACCCTTAGACCAAATGCCACACACTGTCAACCTCTTTTTGCAACAAGTTCATCATGAGCTGTGGGATGGAAGTCGTATCCATTACAATCCTAGACATATCTTTCAAATTGGTCCAAGTTATCATGAAGAGAATGAGTTGTACCCGCATTATGATAACTTTTATAAAATGGGTTTGGATAAGGTATCGTTTCAAGAGTATAGCAAAGCATATCCCCATGGTCAGTGGACGGTTGGCATGGCAGGCCGGCCTGCCGGGCCTGACTTTTACATTAACAAGATTGACAACACGCACAATCACGGACCAGGAGGTCAACCAAACGAGGATGATATGCACAACGAGGCTGATCCGTGCTTTGCCAAGATTATAAATGATGGACACTTAATCTTACAAGATATTGATTTGATTCCATACAAGTCGATTGATAAGAGTGATGGTAGTCATGGTCAACGATCGGATGAGTTGATGTATCCGGTGACTGTTATTAGTGCAAAGATATTGGCACATGAGGAGGGTCCGGTGGAGGGTGGATATAAGGAGGTTATGCATGGTAAGAAGTTGGAAGATGATGAGATTTTACCATTGCCGGATGTTCCTCATGGAGTATAAGTATAGGTAGATTGTGATGTCGGGGATTTGGATTTCTAGATAAGATAGAGAAGACCAATGAGTAATTGTTTCTAGTTTACCCACCTAGAGGTTTACTTCCAAGCCTTTCCTTGATACTCTTCATACGATCCTCCGCTAACCGTCTTAACGCCCGAGTTGTTCCATGATAATTCTTTTTCGCTCCTCGTTTAGCCGCATAGCCTCCTTCATTTGAGCCTGTGCAACTTTGATATCCCCCAGTTCTTTCCTAAGGACTGTCTCTTTATACAATAGTGGCATTCCCCTGACGAACTGGTAGATTGATGAAAGCTTCCTTGGTCCGATATTGGGCTCAAAGCCCTCTGGCATAGTCAATAACCGATGCTCTTTCGAACCATTTTATCACGTGAGGCAAGACCTTGAACTCCCATTCAAAGAACGGCATCATATCAAAATCATTATGATATTGTAGTATCTTGATCATTGCAACATCTTTCTTATCCACTCTATCGTTTAAATCAAATAAGTGTCCCAGTGGATTCGAACTTGGAGTTAGCCCCAAACACTGGAGGGTGTGGTTTGATAGATAGGTTGAATTGATACTAGAAATGTTGCAAAGGACTTCTGATAAGACCAACCAACTCTCAGTAGATGATCTATTTTCACTCAGCCAATCTGTGTTCAGTTTCAATCTCTTCAAAGAGCTGTTGTTTGATAGCCTACTTGCAAATGTAGCTAATGCTTTATTATCAACATTGTTGTTTGTAAGATCGATGTATATGATGTTTGAGTTTGGATTTTCTAATATAGTTGCAAGGTGCTGCCACCCTCTGGTTGTAACAGATGGATTGCCATTTATATTCAGTACTTCCAAATTGTCACACATTTTCAATGCAGGGACTAAAGCATCTATCCCCTCGTCATTCATATTAGTTGCATATAGATTAATGTTTTGTAATTCATTAGCTGAGCAACTTAACAAAGAAGATAATGCCATACAGCCATTCTTGTTGAGATTGTTTTCGGCAATATCAATCTTTTGTATGTGTGACTGCATACTCAATGCGGTGATAATATCCGCTAATGCCTCTTCGCTAATGACATTACTCTTAAGTCTTACTTTTGTTAATGATTTGCTGTTGATACTACCAAGTGCTGAAGGTAATGCTCGACATTGCTCAACTCCAAAATTACAATGCATAATCTCAATGTTTGTCAGGTTGTTGTTATTCTTGAAGAATGGTTCCATCATTGTGAAGATCTTGCCACCTAATAGATCTATACCACGAAATTCTATCTTCTCAATTGATTTGTTGTTATTTACACCAAAGAATAATGCCTCATACATCCCAACACTCGAATGAAGCAAAGGGTAAAGGTATAAGTTCTTCAAATGCTTACTTTTACCAATAAAATATCCCAACCACCCAATATCATATACATCTTCTGGTACATAATCTATGTCAGATTTTACGTCACCGCCGCTATTTATTATATAATGTGTGTACAGTATAAAATAAAGAACATTGATTAGGGCGGATATACATTTACGGTAAATAAAGTGTAAACAATCATATACTCTAAGTGAGCTGTATGTATTGAGAGGCCAACACCGCTTTGCTAAACAAATAGTGACTATACTATACAACCTCTACAATAGTGCACTTGAAAGTCGCTTGCTCGGCGACCTCAGTATCTCCTTTCTTCTTCTAAATTTTGAGCTCATATTCACACATACAAAACCATACACTCAAGTATCACTACTCATTCTAATATGCTTCACTCACCGTGTAGTATTGGCCTATTTGCCGGCCTACTAAACATACAGTCTCTACAGTCTATTTTACTATACGCACGTTGGATCGCCATGATTAACTAATGATCGATCGATCAGTAACCAATCTAAAACCAATGGGGCGGGAGATGTAGATACTATTAGTGCTTGGATAACAGTATAACAATCTTCGATTATTAGGATTGTGCGTACTTATATATCGTGGATGTATGATGACATAACATATTTCATAATCTACACTTATAATAATCGTTGTTACAATACAATCAATACTCTAGGTACACTCATAAAAGCTAGTAGCAAAGCAAAGGGATAGGACTATTATTGGTTTGAGAGCATCATGAACTTTCAACAATACAATGATAATGCGGGTTGTACTAGGACAAGGGATATTACTACCAATAGTAATAACAGGATTGTGCTTCGACGTATCAAACGAAACAGTAAATATGATGAAAATAATAACACTTTATACATCCAAAATCAACATGATGATGAGGGGGAGGATTGTATTGATTATGTCCCTGAGAGTGCGTATGATATGGGATGGTTGGGATATTTCATTGGAAAGAATAAGAATTTAACAAACCTATACCTTTCACCTTTTACGCCATCTTCATCCGGAAGTTTTGAGGAAGTACTCACACCATTTCTCATTGGGGTAAACAACAACAGATCAATCACTTCATTGGATTTTTGTCGTGGGTTGGATCTATTGGGCGGTAAAATATTCACAATTATGGGTTTATTCTTTGAGAATAGTCCCGTCCTTGCCGAATTACATATAAACGAGTGTAATTTAGGAGATAACGGATGGCGTTTATTAGCATTGGCAATTGGAAGTAGTAAAGCCAAATCATTACAAAAAGTTACTCTAGTAGACTGTAATGTTTCTGATGAGGGATTGGTAGATATCATTACAGCACTGAGTATACATCCACATCTACAGAATCTTTGGTGGAGTGGAAATCGCCTCAGTACCAAAGGATGTATGGCATTGGCGACGTTGTTAAGATACTCATGTACCATAGTAAAAACTCTTCATCTGGACAATAATGAATTAGATGATGAGGGAATACATGCTTTGGTCCCTGTGTTAAAGAATTGCAGTCATTTGCATACTCTGATGTTAAACGACAACTTGGCTATATCATTGAAAGGATGGCGGTGCCTAGCAACTATATTGGAAGCTCCCAGCTCCAACTTGACAGATTTTTTCATTATGGGGAATAATATTGATGATGAAGTGGTGAATGCTTTTACAAGTGCACTGCTAAATAATCACACGTTGAGAAATATATTCCTGCATTATAATGAAACAATCACAGATAAGAGGTGGAAGGCATTCTCAAAACTTCTTTGTGACACATCAAGTGTCAATTCAACTTATCTATCCAACCACACACTTACATTTGTTACTGGTGGTGATACCAGAGCTTCATTAAAAGCCTTACTTTATTTGAACAAAAGAGAAAATAAGAAAGAAGTGGCAATGATCAAGATACTACAGAATCATAATGATATCAACCTGACGCCTTTTTTTGAATGGGAGTTCAAAGTATTGCCTCTAATGATTGGTTGGTTGGGGAAGGCGTCCGCTATTGATATGCCAGAGGACTATGAGCCTAACATTGGACCTAGAAAACTGTCATCAATCTACCAATTTGTTAGAGGTATGCCACTTGAATATGTTGAGACACACCTTAGGAAGGAACTTGAGGATATCAAATCGAAAGAATCAAAGATGGAAGAGAAACAACAAGAATTGGAAGAGGAGTTACTTGAACTAGAAGCAGAGCATCAGTTGATTCAAGAAAAGAAGGCGATTATCATGAAACAACTTAGTCGTTAATACGTAGGGAGGGATTTCAAGATAAGAATATGGTACCAATAGACAGGTATAGCACTAGCATTACACTACCGAATCACTACCATTTAGATCGTTCACTCCTTTTACTCCACATACGTACTAGTTTCGATAACCCCCTTGATCTTTGAATAGCATCTACATCCCTAGAAACTGCGGCGGCCTTTAGTATACTATCCTTGAATCCGACAATCAAATCATTATCATAACCATCATACTCATCATCCGAGCAGTATGTTTCGTTTACACCATAGCTAATTGATGCTTGATTCAGACTATCATCATTGGCATCACAACTGTTGTTGGCAGTGGGAGAGTGCCACTGTCTATCTCCCACGGAGGATTCTTCGCCGCTACTTGAACTTGAGGACGAGGCCTTGGTTGAATCTTGTGTATGTTGTGAATCCACTGCAATTGCACAATCTTTGACAACTGGCTGCGGCGGTGGAAGTACCCTCGGAAGAAGAACTACCTCTTTAACCTGACCTTGTAAAGGAAAGAGTTCTCGTCTTGTAGGGTCTACTACTTGCCGTTTTGGAGATGATGATTCGATTAGGCATAGATCTCCTGCGGATGGACTTGATACAGTAGACGATACCACACTCGTTTCAATCTTCTTGTGTGACCTTCTTCCCATTTCCAATCGATCAAATGATGCTTGATCCGTCGGACTTGTTGGTGATAGTGGTGGACTTGCCGGTGGTGACGGCGGTGGAAGTAGTTCACCATTTGCCTTGATATGAGATAACTGACTAAGTAATCTTGATGCAGAATGCCTTGCCTTTTCATGCGTCGTCTTGGTATCCTCTTCTTCTAGACTTGTACCATCCTGCTCAATATTATCTCCTACCAGATCCGATACAATATCAAGAGCATCTTGTATATACTTGTTAATGTCCACCAATGTATCATTCAATACATTTCGTTCGGCAAGTAATGCATTATAACTTGAGGAGCGTTGGTATCCTTTTAGTTCCTCGGTCTTAAGTCTTTGTTCAAGGTCTTTCTTATCACTTGATAACTTGGCCACTTCCATCGTGAGATGTTGTACCTCTTTTTTAGCTACTTGATGTTCCTTGGTAAGAGTTGAGATGTTAACTTTTGCATCTTCCAATTCTTGAAGTAGAGTATCCTCGTCCTCATCGTCAGTTAATGATTCAACAATCGTATCACTATAGGATCCACTAATATCAATCTCTTTCCCATCATGTGAATCCATATTCTCGTCAATATTGCACATTTCATCCAACATATGTTCCATTTCATTATCTAATTGTTCATTCTCAACTTCTAGTTGATTAACTTTGAGTAATAGTACTTTATTCTGTTGTGTAAGTTGTTGTATTTTGAGACTGTACTCTTGTATTATAGTTTGATCGTTGTGATTTGTTGAATGGTTTGTTGATGAGTAGGTGCTTCTTTTGTTATCGGACTGTTGTCCACTGCTCTTGCTATTTGTATCTGTGCTGCCGGAGCCACCGTTCATATTGTTATTCGAGCTATCCCCGCCTCTATTTTCGTCTGCAGTCTCATCTCCCATACCTCTATCATCTCCATCTGTATCATCATCGTCTCTCTTCCCACTCCTATCATTCTTATCATTACCATCTTCTTTACCCTTCTTCTTTCCTTTCTTCTTTTTGTCATCAATCTCTCTTTCCCTCTTCTTCTTCTCATTCCGACTCTTCAATTTCTCAATATGACCCTCCAATTCACTCTGACTAATAGCAAATTGTTCATAATTACCACCCAAAATAGTAATACGACATTTCATACTTCTCATGAACTTAATTCGTTTTTTGTAATTGAATAGTTTTCCAAAGATGTATTTGAGTAGATGGTAGAGAATTATTGTTGTGAGGAGTGGGAGTGGTATGGATGGTTGATTATTTTGTGTGTATAGTATAGATGTTTGTTGTTGTTGTTGTTGTTGTGACGTATCTTCTATTGGTTCGTCTTCTACTACTATTGGTACCTCTATCGGCAGTACCTCTATCGGTACCTCAATATGTTGTTGATCTTCTACATCATCATCATCATCGCTCACTTCTTCAACATGCTCAATCTCATCAACAACAACATCGTTTTTATGATATTTACTATTAAGGACACTATCCGAGGGTGGTAAATGTATACCACGCCATTCCTTACGCCATTTTACATTTTGCAATTTGTTTATTGAACTACTTGGTTTGGGTATTGGTGGTGTGGTGATGGTTGTTTTGTCTGTTGTTGTTAAGATGGCAGTTGTTGTTTCTACTGTTGTTGATGTGGAAGGGTTTTTGTTGGTATCCTCTGATTCAGTGGCAGCCATTTGACCAGCAGATGATGTGTCTATGCTGCAGCAGCAGTATCTGTGTAGTCTTCTACTACACTAGTACTGTCCATAGCGTCGTCTATTGATATATCAGAGGACATTTATAATAATTTAGATTGTATCTTTATATTGATGTGAGAAATTTTGATGGGATAGGTGCACCGATGATATATCTCCGATTAAAACTATAGATTATATAGACAAACTAGGTATACTGATTAAACATTAGACAACCGCTTCTTGGACCGCTATGAATTCAATTGCAACGGCGAAATAATAGCAACTGCTAGTATCTGCGTCATAAAAAAGCTGAGTGGATATTTATTGAGAAAGATATGAGCTGTCGCATCAGACAAAAGGCATGTCAAAAAAGCTCCAGTCAAACAACTAATATCCAATATGCATGCTTGTCATAGCATGATAATAAGTTTTCAATTGAGTAGTGATATTCAGTGTATGTGTGTTTGTTAGACTTATTATATTTCTTCATCTTTGGCAGTTCCCCCTACCTAGTTGTCTACTCTCATAGGACAAAGACTCTACCCTCTTTATCTATCATCCCGAATGCCACTCCCATTAATCATTAACACATGAAATGTTGTTGTTTTCTTTTCTCAGACGACATCAGTCAATGGGAAGTCTCTATTGATGATGAGGATTCTCTGTGTCTACTGATCACATCAGTTATCCTCCTCGTCCTCGAGCTTAAGATATTCACCACTGGATCCTCGTGCGTTACTGGCCTGATCGTAGGGTACTGCAGAAGCATCCGAGCAGGAGGGGTAGAAGCTCCATTAGAATGTTCAGTAGATGATTGCAGCTTACCACTGGCCTCATTGTCTGGAAGCATATCCGATAATTCACGAGCTTTAGCGGTGGCTCCCCATCTCGAATAACATTCTATTGCCTGTTTCAAGTGGTAGTCTCTATTCGATCCAGCGGATGGTGGTCGTTTCCTGATTGGTTCATCGCCCCTACGTTTGTAATATGAACTTGCCATTTCATTTGATAGTGCCTGATCTTGAAGGAATCCGTTCTTCTCTGCCGTGTCTATGGCATATTTGAAATGTTGCTCTGCCTTAGTGTGCTTCCCATTCAAGGAAGCAAGTTCTGCCTCGAGAAGGTGCAAGGAATGCACGACATTTGGGTTGCCACGCTTCACCCACTTCCGGATTGTCCTTATCTCTTTCATTGCCTTCATCTTACACTTTGATCTAGTGATAGTATCTGTCTTTATCAGTTGTGCCGCTTTGACATAGATGAGTGCTACCAAGAAGGTGAACCGTATTCCCGTAAACGTTGCCACAAGAGCAGCCCGAGGTTTACTACCAGCTTGACCAGCAAGCTTAAGAGCACCTTCCCATTCTCCAAATATTACCTTGATTTCCATATGTCCGGCATAAATGTAACCACATAGAGACTGGTTATCTGCCTTAGCTGCAACTTGGAGAATCTCATCAAAGTTTTGTTCCTCGGGTTCAACCTCCTTGCCTCGAAGTCGCTTTGAGCCCAAGAGGTATATAACATGAAGGCCCAATTCTTCCTGTGCCTGTGTCGGAATAACAGAACCAACTGTCGATGTATCATTCTGCAACTCCACCGATTCAACTGCCGATGTGTCTACAACAAATGGATTGATTACAGCACTCTTGTCATCTTTCAACGGAGGTATTGAAGCAACCATTTCGGCAGCAATGTCACCTTCTAGCGGCATTCCACAATAGAAGGTATGTGTAACATGTAGGCTTTGACATATCCCAGCACTCTGGCCATCTCCACTCTCAAGGCCTACTCTATACCCTTCAAGCAGTGGATCGAGCGTCTCTCTTAATGGCTTTGACCAATGATTGATTAAACCCTCACATACAAAAATAGTTCGAGATTTGCATCGTTTCATTTCAGGTTTCGACATTATAAGCTCTGCCGCCTTGGCCATTTCCCTTCCCTGTTTTATCTTTCCAAATCCACCGCATAATATAACACCAAACCCCGTGAAGGCATCACAAGTAGAGGCATTTATACCGTATATTAGACTTGTATCCATCAAGAGGAAGACAAGAAGGGCAAACATAGTAGGCTGGGCTTGATAACACGATATTTCCATAAGCTCTAATATCCTCTGTCCCATTATGAATCGTTCATTCTTTAATTCAGGTAACTTTGCCAATTCCTCGGCACTTCTATTCCCAAGCAACCATTTAGTTTTCATATATCCCTTGAGTATTGTTAATACGGATGTCTTTTTATCCTTGGGTGTTTTCAATCCTAGTTGTTTCCGTACATCTATTCCGAGTGCTATTGATTCATGATAATTACCTGCCCCTATATTAGTGGTTAGGATAGATAGATGAAGGGTATGAGGGTATAAGCAACGAGAATATAAAAAGTGCATAAGATGTGCACAAATTTTATGATTAACACATATCCTACCTTGCTCAGCCAATATCTTCACCTCATACACACGAAACTTATCCTTAACCGATATACCTTTAATATTTAACACTTCATTAATCAATGTATTCATATTATCGAAATCACCGGTGATATACGCCGCATTTGCAGCCTCACTGGTTAACTTTAACATTAACTTAAAATCGATACTCCAACCATGCGGACCTAACTGTCCTCTACCCAATAGGAAACACACTGCGGCTGCATCAAATTCTGCATTATCTAATGCCACCAAACCCGCTTGTAGATTCTTAGTTGCAATGTCTATTCGTTCTTCATTTGTCATATTGTCATTTGTAGGATTGTTAAATGTATAACTGCTATTATCCATATCAGATATTCTAGACGAACCACTTCGATGATCACCACTACGATTACTTTCCCCTAATATTATTTGGGCATTACCCGGCCGTGAGGGATTGTATGTTAATCCTGAGAACCCATTGGGATCTAATGCAGTAGATTGAGGTGCTACCTCATCTGATTCATTAATTTTGGGTATTTTAATTGATTGGAAAGGTACTATGCTACCCTTGGTGTAGATAACACAGACATTAGATGTTGCATTTGGTAATACCCCTCCCTTATTTGCTTCATCTTCCCAGTGTAGGCCGAGTGTATCATGGTCGGTACTATCAGAGTCATTATCTTCGCTAACATTTTGTGTTGATGATTGTAAACTCCTACTAGGAGGAGTTGATGGTTGTGGAGGAAGCTCAATATCTCCCGGTTGCTTTGACATCTCTGATGAACTAATTGATACGTCGTCTACCATCATTTATTGTTGTATTGGTTTGCAAATAGAGGGCCTATTAGTTAGAGGCACAACTACCACGCAAGCAATTAGAGAGCTCAACTTCTACGCAACAAATATGAAAAATACTTCTAGGGAAATTGAGAGAAGCATGACTCTCAAAACGAGGCCAATTTCTATTACTACCCTATTTGCTTATGTCCTCTATCCTTTCATAGGACCTTTGGCGTGTGGACGACACTGTTGCATTGAATAAGTTTATATACGAATACTATCTACTTTAGATATTTGCAATTGATCTGAATCATCTCCTAACATCTCTCACGTCTTGATTTTGAGCATATGATATGTACATTTACATTATCGCCCAAGCTTTTCAATGATACTGTTCTTCTCGTCTTCCATCGACTTCTCACGCTTTGCAAATTCTTGCAATTGTAAGTCCAACATCAACTGCTGATGACGTATTTCAAGTTGCCTCTTTTCCATTTGACGCTTTTCCTCATCCATTAGTGACTTTTTTGATTTGATGTCTTCCAACTGTTTCCTTAATTGAGCCTCAACATACAATAGTGGCATACCTCGAACAAATTGATAGATACATGAGAGCTTCCTTGGTCCGATATTGGGTTCAAAGTCTGTTGGCAGTTTTGTGATTGCCGATGCATTCTCAAGCCAGTCGATCATGAGAGGCAAGACCTTGAACTCCCATTCGAAGAACGGCATCATGTCAAAGTCGTTGTGATTCAGTAGAATCTTAATAATTGCCACTTCTTTCTTATTGTTTCTTCGGTTCAATATTAATAATGGCTTTAATGAGTCAACGCCTGAGAATTTACTCACATATCGAAGGGTGTGATTGGATAGATAGGTTGAGTTGACATTTGATGTATCACATAGGAGTTTAGAGAATGCCCTTTCGTTATTGGCAGAGATCAAGACTTTGGTGAAGTAAAGATTTTTCAGTGTGTGGTTGTTTGTTAGGGCATTTGTCAAAGTGGCGACTACTTGGTCATCAATATTGTTGCTCTCTTCAATACTGAAATCCGTTATGTTGGAGTTGGGAGATTCTAATACACGGGAAAGATACTGCCATCCTCACTCGATGATATGGAAGAGTTGTTGCTCAAATCTAGAGTTTCTAAATGACTACTATTCATCAAAGCAGGGACCAAAGCATCGATACCCTCATCATCTAATTCATTTCTGTCTAGATCAAGTGTTTGTAATCTATTCCCTTATCATCTATTCCCTCATCACTAATTTCATTATTTTCCAGATGCAGAGTTTGTAGCTCGGTGCATGAACACCGCAGTAAAGTGGCCAATGCCATACACCCTTTAGTACTAAGACGATTCACCAGCAAATCTAGATTCACCAGATGAGGATGCATACTCAATGATGTAATGATGTCCACCAATGCCTCATCGGAGATGTTATTATTTGATAATACAACAGTTTTCAATGATTTGTATTTACTACTTCCAATTGCCAATGCTAACAAACGCCATCCATCGTCTCCCAAGTTACTTTCACGTATTGTAATCTCGCTAAGGGTTTGAGTATTTTCAAAGAAAGGACAAAGCATAGTGAACATTCTACCGCCCAATAAATCTGTTTCATATATATCAAGACGAGTAATTGATTTGTTGTTGCTTACTCCACTAAAGAATGGCTCAAGAACATCACCAACACTTGTACCGGAGGTTGGATTGAAAGTCCTAATGTTTAGGTTGGTTAAATTCTCATTCTTTCCAACAAAATATCCCAACCATCCCATATCATTCCTACCCTCGGGAACGTAGTCGACACAATACTCTCCTTCATCACCTTCGCCATCGTGATCATTTATAATGTATAAAGATGTACGATCCTTAGAATTATTTCTCCTCATACGTTCAAGCATAGTCCTATTATTTACATTATTTGCAATGTCTTTCACTTTAATACTACCAGCTTGTGCATCATACATTTGTATTGTATTATTCATCGTGTAAATATTTACTAATTTGATGTTCGGTGCATGTACCTACCGTACCTAAAATATATTAAAAGTGGTTAAATACAAATAACGCACTACATACTATGGTACATGATGATAATGCAAAAACGTACCTTATATTAATGCTCTTCGGTTTGTTGGTTTGTTTGCTAGAGATATAATATTCTTATTATCGGTCTTGATAACATTAAGAGCCTAGCATTAAGCATTTAAAGAATGTGCGTTAGTAAATCGTGCACAAAATGTGCACATAAAACTAAACCCTCTGTTACAAACCACATAAAATAATACGTCGGCACTCACCTTATTCCTTTGAATTCATACAAGGGGATCAGGCAACTATTATTGAGAGGAGATAGGTCGATTTCAACTCAGCTCATGGCTCAGGGGAGCGGGGACACTCTCCCCGCTTAGGTTTTCTTAGCAAAGAGCTTTGTCCGCCCCCGTAAAATTAGATGCCCCCTTTTTGTTAATGTTTGTCGTTTTTCATTGTCAATAGTGTACTTATCATCTCTATTGCTAATAATCATACCTAATTAATAAACATACAATACAATAATGCTACGATCACGTCCTAATAGACAACAACGTCCATCATCCGGCTCCGGAGAATCATCATCACAATATGGAAGTGGCAACTCACCAATGGTCATGTCATCAGCGAATGATGATTATGATCCATACGGCAAGCCTTCTACTGCATCTAAACAAAAGCCACAAGGCAGGGGTATGTTTGGATTTGGTACCTCGAGTGGTGGAGGTGCTATTAAGAAAGCCCCTAATCAATACGGCGGCGGTGGTTATGGAGGCAGTAGTGGATATGGTCAAAATAATTATGGTGCACCATCAAATCAGCCCAACAACAACTTTAATAACCGTAACAGCAACAATGTATGGGATAAGAAATCAATCGGATCAACAATCAAAGGTAATAAATCAACAGCTACTTCATTTCCAACATTAATAGTATCAATATGTATCATTGTACTACTAGCATTAAGTGGTATAACGATGCATTATAAACGAGCTATTAGTAGGACACAGCATGAGTTAAATATAGTGAATAAACGTATTAAACATCATGAACGATTTAAACATAAAGAACAGCCTGAATTGGCATATGAAGATGAACGTGATGAAGAAGATGAAGATAATAACTCCAATAATGAAGAAGATGCAGCACGTGAATTAGCACAACTGGCAACAACTCTCTCGGAACTACAAGCCGAAAACTCCAAATGGAAAGGCCGTAATGGATCACTAAACACCGATATTAAATCACAATTATCCGAAATTGATCATTTAAAAACTAAACAAATACCTGGATATCAAACACAAATATCTAAAATGAAAGAGGCATTAACTAATGCACAAAGTGAAAGTAAGAGATTGAAGGAGGAATTTGTCAAGGCACATGGGAAGGGTAGTGGTAGTCAGATTGTACCGGGTGGACCTGGGGCTGCTGTTGTTCAGAAACGGACTTTGGAAAGTATGGAAAGTATTGGTACGTCTTATGCCTTGGCTGTTTTTTGTTTGGACAGGTTGATATTATTTGAACACATGTATGAACATTTCTAATCTCCCACTTTCTTTTCAAACTAAATTGCTACAGATGATTATGAAGAATATGTAGATGATAGGGAGAATGCATTATGGGATAAGATTGACGTGTTAGTTGCCAAGTTGGAGAGGGAAAGTAGACGGGAGGCTGTGGAATGGTTCGGTGAAGGACCACACACTGTTGAATTAGAAATCGAATATCCACAATACAAGGAAGAGCTGGAATTAGCCGATGATTGGCCACGTGTCCGTGGTACATTTCGAATCGAAATGGCCCCACTATCCCTAATGCCAATTGCTGTCAATCTCTTCATGCAACAAGTACATCACAAATTATGGAACGGTTGTTCATTCGTTATTAATGCCATGCATATATTACAAGCTGGTCCACATCGCTTCTCCAATAATGGAAAGTATGATGCCAACGTTCCTGAGTTATTGAACAGATTTGTTAATTCAAGATTAGATAAAATGCCATTCCAAGAGTATAATGATGAATTTCCACATGATAAGTATACTGTTGGGTTTGCCGGTCGGCCGGGTGGGCCGGACTTTTACATTAATAAGATTAATAACTCGGTCAATCATGGACCGGGTGGACAGACCCATCATGATTTACATGAGGAGGCTGATCCATGCTTTGGTAGATTAGTTGGTGGTATGGAGATATTATCTGACCTGGGTAGGATACCTGTAGATTATGATAGGGGTGCCTTGCTGTTGCATCCCGTGGTGATTGTTGATTCAAGAGTCGTTGCCACCAGAGAAGAAGAGAAGAAGGAGGATGGGAATGAGCAGGGACAGGGAGATCAACAGCAAACGAATGAACAAGGTAGCGATGGTGGTGGATTTAATGCACCAAACCCTGGTCCGTAAATGATGTGATGCCTGAGGTGAGTTAGTTTGTTGATACCTGACTTAAGAGGGAAAGCCGGCAGGACTATTAGAAGGAAAAAGCTAGATAAGAGGTAGTGTGAACAATCGTAACTTATATTAGCATCTAGAGATATTAGCTACTTTCAACTCTACTCCAAATTGCACTCATTCTTGCATGCTCCTTATCTCCACGAGCAAGCCGTAAACATTCGTCTTTCTCCTTGGCATTTGCATTGTCAGGCTCTTTGCTAATTCGAGGAATCTTCTCGTACTCCTTGAAAAGTTCAACGAAATCCAGGCTCTCCCATGAACTCTGTGGAAATGATTGATCTCCAACCTTATCACCCTCGTAGCACGGAAAAGCCCCCCTCATGAAATAGAAAGCAAAGGCCCTGCATCTAGCATTGAAGCCAGCACCCATAAAACCTAAGAGTTCGTCCCCTGCCGCCTTCTTCCACACTTCCTGGGCAATACTATCCTCGTTCGGGTTGTTCTGCATACCAGTAATAGTCTTTAGAATGTTATTTACCGCCTCAAACAAGGCAAGTCTGGCACGTCGTTCAATAGACAAATCTTTCCATAGCTCGGGAATTTTAGGGCGACCTCCTCAACCAAGTCAACAAAGCTGGAAAGTCTGTCAAAATTTACCGTAACTATTCTACCAACCCTTTCCAAAAGTTTCACTGAATACTGCGCACTACCAGCTGCCTCAAGTAACTCGGACAAGCAAGTAATAACCAATTTATCAATTGCCAGACCAGGTACAACCTCGTGCTTCCCACAGAGAAGAGACCTGCCGCTCTGATACGTTTCAATTGCAGTTCTCTAGCGGCTGGTGCAATAGCATCACCACAAGAAGCTAACACTAATGAATCGGTCCACAACTCCATAGCCCGACGAAGAGCTGCTACTGCCAGAAGACTTTCAGCAGACTTCTTGTGTGGGTCACCTCCTCTTAACACACCACATCCATCATGTATAGAACAATGGGACATATTTCCACGAATTGCACATGCCACAATTAGATTGAAGTAAAGATAACAATAGCTCATTGATGATGGCTGCCCCCATGTACTGTCCAGGCGATCATACTGCGCTACTAACTTTCGTAACTCATCCCTCTCATTCTCATCATCCAAGTCCTCAACATACTCTTCAGATGGTCGGCCATTATACTTTTCTTGATGAACCTATTCTTCTTACTAAGTAAATCCTCCTCATCACTGAGTAATAGATTAGCCATATGAGGAGAGGCAACTACATTAAACATCATATTAGATGAATGGAAGATGATCCCACGTCCAAATGTATTGCAATTGATATGCTGCATCACTAACACCATCCACATCATCATCCATTAATGTACGTAACCTTTTCATAACATCATAAAGTTCAATAGTATTTGATAAGCCATGTGGTAACATAGTTAGACTTTTCTTATTTCAGTGATACATTCATCAAGATCATAACCGCCTAACCCTTCGAATGTATTATCATTTGGTTGGCAACACTTTTTATGAATCTTCCAATGTAACTTTTGTGCATTTTGATCGAGATAGTATGCTCCCTTACATCTTGTACATCATCGCTTGAAGTTTGACGTACCATCATATTCGAGGAATGTATTTGGTACTCCTTGTTTGATATACCAATAATTGCAAATCGGTGTTGGATTGCTCATAATAAACTCGAGGTTTGTTTGATGTATAGAATATCTGCTTGTATATGGGCAATGGAGTATTAAAACTGATGTATGTTGCGTGTTTATCGGTATTGCAAACATATATGCCACCGCCTCAGTCTGATATAACGCTTTTTTATTCCCACGTATGAGGATTAATATACGTTATAGGCTTATTATTTGGTCTCTACTGCTACATCTCTGTGAAGGCAAGCCACTACACATCTTTAGCTAGGTGTTCTATATATGTTGTTGCAATTCTGAAAGGTATAGGTGAGTTTACTTGATAGAAAATTATTTGAGATTATTTGGCACATCATCATTTATTTTGTTGGGCTGTTTACATAATTAGAAGAGTTCATAGAGGTTAATACGAAAGGGTTTCATAGACGGGATATTTATTAGACATACAAATGAACATAGTAGAGATATTCGGTGGCATTTTGTATTATAACAATAGCTTATTTTACTTAACCACTTTATATATTGTATCAATAATTTTTTTTTACATGCACCGACCATCAAATTAGTAAATCAATAAAAGCACTATGAATACAATACAAATGTACGATGCACAAGCTGATAGTATCAACATAGAAGATATTGCAACAAATGATAACAATAGAATTATCCTTCGTCGTATGAAAAGAAACATTCCTGACGATGATGCGTTGTATATACAAAACCTGCATGATCAAAATGGGGAAGCTTGTGAGGACTATGTTCCTGAGTGTGCACATGATATGGGATGGTTGGGATATTTTATTGGTAAAAATGATCAATTAAGGCAGTTGAGCTTATCGGATTTTACGCCAACTTCTGGTGCAAATGTTAGTGATGTTCTCGAGCCATTTTTCAAGGGCGTAAACAACAACAAATCAATTAGAGAATTAAACTTTGAAGGTATAGATCCATTGGGTGGCAGGGTATTCTCAATGCTAGGTCCATTCTTTGAAAATTGTTTCACCCTTATTGACTTAACGTTAATTGAGTGTCACTTAGGAGATGTTGGATCACGTTTACTTGCATTGGCAATTGGAAGTAGCAAACACAAATCATTGAAAACTGTGGCATTAATAGGCTCCGATATATCCGATGAGGGATCAGTGGATATCATCACTGCATTGAGCATGCATTCCAATCTCAAGCATCTTGATATCATTGGTAATAGCCTTAGTACTAAAGGATGTACGGCATTGTCAACATTATTAAGATGTTCAGCTACTCGGTTACGAAAACTTCATCTCACCAATAATGAAATCAACGATGAGGGTATAGATGCTTTGGTACCTGGATTGAGGAGTAGTAGTCACTTAGATCATTTGCAAACTTTGGTGTTAAGCAACAACTTGGCTGTATCATTGAGAGGATGGCAGCAGCTTGCAACTATATTGGAAGCTCCCAACTGCAACTTAGAAGAGCTTTATATCGGCATCGGGAGAAATGCTGTTGACGATGAAGTATTGACCTTTTTCACTAATGCATTGGTAAATAACATATCTTTGGTGAAACTCAACCTGAATGGGTATCAACAAATCACCCCAAAAGGATGGCAAATACTGACCGATCTGCTCTGCAACACATCATCTGTAAACTCAACCTTCCTATCAAATCACGCCCTCTCTTGTATAACTGGAGGGGGGCCAATAAACATGGACACAGATCAAATTAACACCACTGGTCATTTACTGATTTTGAACCAAAGAAATAACAAGAGAGAAGTGTCAACGATCAAGATTCTACAGTATCATAATGATATCAACATGACGCCGTTCTTTGAATGGGAATTCAAGGTTTTACCTCTTATAGTTGATTGGTTTGAGAGAGCATCGTCAATCATACTGCCCGACTTTGTGCCTGATATTGGACCAAAAAAGCTATCGTCGATCTACCAATTTGTTAGGGGTATGCCAGTCGAATATGTAGAAACTCGGCTCAAGAAGGAGCTGGAGGATATCAAAGAGGAGTTACCCCAACTTGATAAGCGCAAGTTGTTGCTAGAAGAGCGTAAGAAAGGTATCATGGATAGACTCGGGCGGCGGCAGTGATTTGTGTGTAAATGTTATAGTTCTGATTAGTTTCTATTAGTGAACCTATATATATATAGGGGTACTCCTCTTTCATGTATTCCTCGTTCTTCTTCTTGTACTTGAGGAGACACAAACAACATATAATATCCATTCAATATCTTCTTCATATGGACTCTCTTCTTAACTGCCTTGAAGTATACCTTATTGGCTTGATGTATACTATCTTGGGCTTGGGGGCTTTCTCCTGCTCATCTTCTATCTCTTGTCTTGAGCAACTTCTTTTCGGCATGCAAGTGTAATAATTCTTGAGGACTCACATATATGACCGTACTATCCCCCCATACCCCCAAACAAACCATCCTACGCCGGTCTCGTCTCCCAGTCTTAATGATTTGCCTTAACATTCGCCTCAAATCTCTTAATAAATGAAACCTTACTCTTCATACTCTTACTTCGAAAGCTCGTACTTAGTTTCTTCTTAAATGATTTCATTGATGCACTTGACCTAACACTCCTATCATCACCATCCACACTCTTTTTGCTGAATAGTTTACTACGTTTTGAGGGTGAAACGGGTGGTGAGGAGGTGGGTGTATCCAATTCTGACATATCTTGTGGATTTTTAGTGTTGATTTGACCAGGTATGGATTTGAGAAAGTCTTCATAGGTTAAGTCGACACTACCGTCGTCACTGATATCATCTTCTCCATTGCTCTCGTCATCATCGTCGTCGTTCGAGGAGGCAGTTAACGCAGTAATGTCCCCTTCACTAACATTCAATAATTTACTCATACTTGTATCTTCTTCCTTAACTTCCTTATGATAACTATCCAATGCACTACTTAGTGGTACCAATATAATAAAAGTAAGTAATACGAATAATGCACTTAGAATGTATAGTTTGTTAGTTTCGACATAGTTTGCAATTGTATCAACATTTGGGATGTAAGAGTCGATTGTTGATACAATATTTTTGAGATGTGCAATTGTGATATCGTAGGTTGTTGGTGGTACCTCGATAGCGGTGGCTTTCTTACGGAGGATATTACGGAATAGAGGCATGATTGACGAGTGAAGTTAGAGTTGGTTGGATATAGAGAGCACAGAGACGACTTATTAGAGAACAAATATGAGAGTGAATGAGGGAAGAGCTTGCCGAAAAAATGATATCTCTATTTAGCGATCAAACAGCCAGTATGTGGTGTCTCGAATCTGTCTCTTCAAGCGAACTCATCTGCTCAACTGTGAGGAAAATGGGCTTCATGTATGCTACTAACAAACTCAACCACGCTATCACACTAAGTTGACATAATAGCCCTCCTTCCTCCGGTGTCAGGTTGTTGGTGTCAGCATTTCCATTAGTAGTCAGCAGCGGCGGCGGCTCTCTTGATGATACATAGTTGGTCTCATAAATAACAATACAAATTGAGTTGAACATCTCATTGCAATAAAAACCAACACAACAATGTCACCTAAATTTATCCAAGCTTTAAAGTCACTCGGTGCACAACACTTAACTAAACAACATCACGTACAACCCATCATTGAACAACAACCACCAATAATAACATCGTCATCAACAACAACCGTAGCAATCAACATACTACAAGATCTCCTATCAGATATACAATACACAATCTCCGATATTAAATTATCAATATCACAAACATTAACACTCCATGATAAATCACAATCGGAAATACTATTCTTAATTGCTATACTACTTACTATACTATTGTTTGTAGTCATACTACCAATATATGAGGCAATTACTGATGACGAAGAAGTGAATGAAATTAGAAACAAAATCGAAAAGGAGGTACCATCATCAGCTCCATTGAAAATGTACAAACCTGGTGTAGGCATAGTAGAAGTTACATACGATTCACCATCGTTACTACGCATGTCGTCAGATACAAGTAACAGTTCCTCAGGTAGTGATCGTTCTTTAAATGGTAGTATATGTACACATCACTCATTAGAGACTATTGAAGAGAGTGAGGAGGAATATTTACAAGAAGAAGAGAGTGAGGAGGTTCTAGGGTTGGATACCACTGCTGTAGATGACGAGGAAGAAGAAGAGGAGGAGACTGTGGATGACAAGTATTGTGAGTTTCTTAGCTTTTGCAATAGTGATGATTAAACAAGGTCGACGACTTTCAAGGACTAAGAGAATTGCTCACAAGTACAAGATGTGTACTTCAAGTGTGGACACAAGATGTGTTACTAGACCGTCAAGAGCTTAAGTCCTCAAGGAATGAGAGGTCGAAGATCTCAGTCAGCTACGTGTTCTCTCGAGTCTGCAGAGAGAGTACTCGCGTCCTCAAGGAATGGAGAAGAGTGTTGAGTCTGCCAAGGCTCCATCGAGAGATGACGACAGGCCATCAAGCTTAAGACCGGCCCCGTCTCTCCTTAATCCGGTGCTCCTCAAGGGAGCACGATGCGGTACTGTTCACTCCCAAGCTAATACGTGAACGAGCCGCTGCTGCCGCTGCCCATGTGGACCTTAGGGTCGCACATCCCCAGAAGAAGCAAATGAATGCAGGGGGTACTATCGGATACTCATACTTATTATAACCATAAAGACTTAATCTTGATGCTCTCTACTGTTTTTTTTAGCTACAGGACTACTAATCATATGCTGCGGTAAAAGATCAACTACACCTATGCAGAAGTACCGCGCTGCTGCCCCAGTCTCTTCATAATACTCTTCTGGCGCTCTTCTAATATCACTAACTCTTCTTGCTTTTGTTTTCGTGCAGCTTTGATATCTTCTAATTCTTTCATGAGATAAGTTTCTACGTACAAATCTGGCATAGCTCGAACAAATTGGTAGACGGATGAGAGTTTCCTTGGACCAATATTAGACTCAAAGTTCTCCTAATTGTAGATGCTCTCTCTAACCAGTTGATCATTAGAGGTAAGACCTTGAATTCCCATTCGAAGAAGGGCATCATATCAAAGCCGTCGTGATGCTGTAGTATCTTGATTATTGCAACTTCTTTCTTGTCTTCTCTTCCGTTCAAATCGAGTAAAGATCCCAGCTTCTCATTGGCCAGTCCATCACCCAAGTAGTTAAGGGTATGATTGGATAGAAAAGTTGAATTGACACTTGATGTGTCACAAAGGAGTTTCGAAAATGCTTTCCACCCTTCATCAGTAATAGATGCGTTGCTTTGTATATTCAATGTAGTCAATTTGTAATTGTTCACAAGAGATCTGGCAAATTCAGCTACTGCCACATCATCGACATTGTTTTTTTCTATACGAAGAGTTTCCAAGTTTGAATTGGGAGTTTTTAATACACTTGCTAGATGCTGCCACCCTCTCTTAGTAATGGAGAGATTACCCAAAAGAATTATAGTTTGTAAATGATTGCAACTCTTCAATCCGGAAACCAAAGAATGTATACTGTCATCATCCAATTCATTACTTCGAAGGTCAAGATCCCGTAACTCAGTGGCTGAATGCTGCAGTAAAGTTGCCAGTGCTCTGCATCCATTTGTCCGTAGACGATTTCCATCTAAGTCGAGATAGCGCAGATTGGGATGCATGCTCAACGATGTGATGATATCTACCAATCCCTCATCAGAGATATTGCTGCCCAATAACGTCACATCTGTTAGGGAGTTTTTACAACTACCAAGTGCCAAAGATAATGCACGGCTACCCTCTGCTCTAAAGTTACATTCTTGCATAGAGAATGAGACAAGACTATTATTGTCTTTGAAGAATTGACCCATCTTTGTGAATATCATTCCATCCAATAGATCCAAACCATTAACCTTTAATGTACTGAGTGATTTGTTGCGGTTTACCCCCATTAAAAATGGCTCGAGTACTTCCGCAAAACTTAAACCCGATACTGTCTCAAAACCTCTTAGATGTAACTCTTTTAGATGATTGTGTTTACCAATGAAATAACCCAACCATCCCATATCTTTAGCCCCCTCAGGACAATAATCTGTATTGTCTTCTACTTCATCATGATTTCTTACAATGTATAGTGCGTCATTATTGCAATCCTCAGCATTATTTCTCCTTATACGCTCAAGTATAACTCTATTATTTTCACTTGCTGCAATGTCTTCTATTTTGATACTACTAGCCTGTGCATCATACATATCTGTCGTCATCATCGAGGAGCTTATCTCTATATAACTTTTAGTTTCTTTGTGTTTTGGTAATAATAATTTGCGGAGCTAGAGGATACGCGACGATGACGTAAGATATAGTACAAGCAACAATCAGCCACTTTAGATCAAAATACAAATACTAACCTTATAAGAGCAATTGATAGAAGCAGTAAAGTGTAATAGCAATGTAGAGACTTAATAAAGTTAAAGGGAAAAAAAGATGTATGTATGTGAGCTGTATGTTGTTCGGCTAAAAACACACTACCATAACACGAAATATACAGCACAGCACTCACCGTCTAAATAGTACTTTTTACGGTGATATATAGTATACCTTCACCTTATATCAATCAACACAACTTGTATTTCGCCAAGCACTAGTATGGTGACTCGTGATCCCCAGTCCCGTTAAGATGCCAATTTTCAATTTACTCATTACGATATGTACGATACTCATTAATAATAGAGCTGAGAGAGAGAGCTGAGGAGCTGCTTGTCATTAGTGAGATGGCGGGTATACTCTTATATCACCACATATATTGTTAGACGGTGAGCTTATTGTGCTGTTTGTTATATATGACTGATTTATGGTACCGCACAACATCATTATCTGCGTGTTCGTATATATGTGGTGGTGGCGTTATTATATACTTCGAACTTAACCACTATATTGTATAAAATTTAGGTACATGCACCGACCGCCGACCATCAAATTAGCAAATCAATATCGATGATGAATAATACAATACAAATGTACGATGCACAAGCCGATAGTATTAAAATGGAAGATATTGCAAAAAATTACAACAACAGGATTGTGCTTGAGCGCATAAGGACAAACGAAAAAGGTGCTTCATTGTATATCCAAAATGAGCATGATGACAATGGAGAAGGTTGTGTCGACTATGTTCCCGAGGGTGCCAAGGATATGGGGTGGTTGGGTTATTTTGTTAGTAAAAGCAATTGTTTAGAGAAACTATACATTAGAGACTTTGAACCTCCCTCTGGTGCAAGTGTTAGTGATGTTCTTGAGCCTTTTATTACGGGGGTAAACTGCAATAAATCAATTACGACATTAAATTTTTACTATATGAATCAATTGGATGGCCAGATATTTACAATGTTGGTTCCATTCTTCAAAAACAATAATAATCTTGACATACTCAATATAGAGGAGTGTATCTTAGGGGCTGAGGAGGCACGTCTACTTGCCTTGGCAATTGGTAGTTGCAAAAAGTCATTACAACATGTGACACTATTGAATAGCAATATTGCCGATGAAGGAATGGTAGATATTATTACATCTCTGAGCATGCATACCAATCTGCAGTATCTTGATTTGGATGGGAATAGGATTCGTAAAAATGGATGCATAGCATTGGCCACTTTACTTACATGCTCGACGACTGAATTAGAGACTCTTGATCTTGGCAATGTCGAATTAGATGATGAGGGAATTGATACTTTGGTACCTGTTTTGAAGAATTGCAGGAATTTAGACACACTTAGACTTTGTGGCAACCCAGCGATTACAACTAAAGGGTGGCAGCAACTTGCAAGTATATTGGAATCTCCCAATGTCAGCATTAAGGATCTCAATATTGAGGAAAACAACATTGATGATGAGGCCGCTGCTGTATTTGCAACGTCTCTTGTGAACAATCGGACTTTGGTATCATTTGACTTTATTAGCAGTGCACCAATTACTGAAAAGGGATGGGAATCATTCTCTAAATTACTTTGTGACTCATCAAGTGTCAACTCAACCTTCCGATCAAACCATACCCTTCGGTATTGTGATGTTGGTACTAACGTGATTGACACTTTTCGACCATTACTCGATCTAAATGGAAGAGACGATAAGAAAGAAATTGCTATGATCAAGATTCTACAGCATCATAATGAGTTTGATATGACACCGTTCTTCGAGTGGGAATTCAAAGTCTTGCCTCTTATGATCAACTGGTTGGAGAGAGCAACTACAATTCCAATGCCCGAGAACTTTGAACCAAATATCGGACCAAGGAAGCTGTCATCCATCTACCAATTCGTTAGGGGCATGCCACTATTGTATGTTGAGGCACGCTTGAGAAGAGAATTAGAAGAGATTAAAGTTGCAGAGACACAAATGGAAGACGAACAGGAAGAGTTGAAAGGGAAGCTTCTTGACCTAGAGTCGAAGCACCAGTTATCTCAAAAACGAAAGAGAAGTATCATGGAAAGACTTGACCAGCGGTTGTGATTCTGTCACAGTCACCTTTCGGGAAGACATGGGGGTTTGTAGATAGGCATCTAGTAATCTAATATGCTCAACTACTCAAATGCAAACCAAACTATGTTTCAGTTCTTAGTCTTTTACTTGTATTCCTTAACGAGAGAATTAAGTCTATGTTATTTCTCCTCGGGATTACGTACCATAAAATAGGATGACTCATATCTCTATATCTCATATCAACGTCACTCCCACACCACTATCTCCATCTATTCTCACATCTCTAATTCTGCCTCTATTCGTAGCATAGCAGGCTGATAGTTGCATTCCCCGTAAATTATTTTGCCTCAGACTTCTTCTTTGCCTTCTTGGCTGCCTTCCTTCTACGATTTCTCATTGTCTTGGCAGAAGTCTTCTCCTCAGGCGTTACCTCTGGCTCAGGAACCACTTCAGCGGGAGAAGAAGTCTCTTCGGTCAATGGTATCTCCGCTTCAGGTACTACTACAGCTGGAGAAGGCTCTACAGGCACAACTTGAGACGACGTCTCTTCTATCTGAGGTGTCTCCGGTTCGGGAACTACAGCGGCAGAACTTTCTTTAGGTGGTTCTTCTATCGGCGTTGCCTTTTTAGGAGACGTTTCCTCCACTGTACTTTCCTCCACAGGACATTCGACTATACTCTTCTTCACTGCAATTGATTTACGTGTACGTCTTCTCCTCATCCTACTTGCAGAGCTCACTACACTACTCTCATCATCATCTGCTCCATCACGACGGATCTGATGGAATCTATCCGCCTTGGCTGCAAACTTCTTAGCTCTCTTTTCGAGACGCTTCTTACTCTCAATACGTCGGTGAGCGGCAGCATTCTGTTCCTCCAGCTCTTTCCGTTCTTCAGTGTTCTTGGATCTTGTAGTTTCAGCAGCAAGTACATGTGCATAGATGGAAGTTTGCCACTGTACTTGCTCGGACTTCAATACAGAGGTATACACATTCTTCTTCCAATCATTACGTTCTCGTTCTTCTGGTGTAATGGCTGCCAATGCCGACTTCTTCCTACGGATACGATGCCGCCTTGAGATACCTGACACGGCAGTATTATCATCATCCATATCCTTACCGGCATTCCTTCGTGCTGCCATGGCCTCCATCTTCTTGGCTCTTGCTTCGGCACGCTTCTTACGAAGTTTGTCTTCCTCTGTTTCCACCTTGATACGAGTTGGGGTTCCAGCACTACTCTTATCATCACTCTTCTGTGAGGCAGAGGCTGCATCAACACTCTCTTCTTCTTGTGTGGCTGCCATTTGTACCTTCTTCTTCCTTCTCATACGATGACGCTTGGAGATACCAGACACGGCCGATGCATCATCATCCTCTCCAGCATTACGACGGGCGGTAATAGCCTCCATCTTCTTAGCCCTTGCTTCGGCCTTGAGTCGTCGTTGTTTCTGCTCCTCCGTCTCTTCAACCACAGGAGCAACATCTTCCTCCTTGGTATCGGTATCATCAGGTTTGGCACCAGACTCTTCTTCCAAGGGAGGCACTTTCAATCTACCCTCTTGTTCAGATGACAAAGGAGGTAAGCACTTCTTACGTTCCGTCGGGGTCAATGCCAACATAGGACTCATTACCGATGTATTGTTATTACTCTGTTTAATGAACAAGGCTTGGGGTATCGATCGACCCTTGAGTAAGGCAGTATGTTCTATTGAATGGATGGTAGTGTCACGTCAACATCATCCGTCACCACCATTGGTACCAAGTCCACCACAGCATCTGCTGATCCAAGTGCTGCCAAGTCAGCCATGCTCGGACAAATCGATGGGGGTCAAGTTGGATTAAAGAACGCATCATTACGTAAAGTTCCGTCCAAAATTAAAACATCTCCCGCCCCACGTCCAGGTAGTTCCACAATCCTATCAGGTAATCTACCAACTGGTGCCAAGAGTGATAAGCGTTGGGATCGTGATACCAAGACATGGGTCGTTGCCGATGAAAAGGGTGATGAAACTTGGGTTGATAAGATGGCGGCCAAGAGTCCTGTTAAGATTATCACTCCCAAGAAGTCGAATATGAGTCGAAGTGGTAGTAGTACGTCTGTCAAGTCTCCTCCACAAATCAAGAATAAGGGTGATGAGATGCCACCGGCCATGCCATCCGCTACCGCCCAAGTTGATGAGGAGGCCGACGCTGATATCCCACATTCTATTGCCGAGGCAGCCGCTGCCCCTGAGGATGGCAAGAAGGAGCTCGATGATGGCAATGCCTCGTCTCAATCAAGTTCTCCTCCTCCAATCATGGTCCCAATTTCTTCCTCACCTGATTGCAATGCTAGTAATCAGCAACAGGTAGACATACCTTCATCATTATTTGACGATAACAATTCTAATTCAACATCATCATGGGCACAACGTCCATCGGCACGTGATATCCAAGCTGCCATGACGGAGTTGGAGAATGCCCCCGATGAAGAAGAAGAGGAATTAGTTGCACCACCCTCACCAGCATATGAAATGGCATTACGAAGTTCCAATTCAAGTTGGGATCGTCGTCCATCGAGTAAAGATGTCATGGATAAAATCCGTGCCGTGGAATTGCTCGAGGCCAAGGAGAAGGAAGAAAAGAAGGCCTTTGCCAATGAATGTACCCCACGTCGAGTTGGTGGTAGAAGTAGTCCATTACGTTCCTCGGGAATGCGTCAACAAATCACTGATCCACTTGCCATTATTGACGAGTCCAAAGATGCCATCATTAACTCATCCCCATCATTTGAAT
>Ga0214480_100176_pt1 | contig 30881 bp, 24 predicted proteins | sample M1_20Mar14CPVII9_3_FD_165042 | JGI IMG/M metagenome (GOLD analysis project Ga0214480, IMG submission 165042) | Marine eukaryotic communities from Monterey Bay, California, United States - M1_20Mar14CPVII9sort6BwellE17 | ecosystem: Environmental > Aquatic > Marine > Unclassified | place: USA... | reverse complement strand
TAGCATACCCCTGCCAAGGTAAGCCTTGACAACATTCCTAGCCACTGCCACAGCTCCCGCCGCTACAATCAATGTAACACCCTTGACAATTCTCCTCTTTCCACCAGGTTTCTTTGTTTCTGCCACTGCTGCAACTTCCTTCTTCTCTTCTTCTATAGCCGGTGGCGAAGGAGGAGAAGCCTTTGAACTCATCTTATCCTTAGTTTCTTGAACACCCTTCTTTTGTACCTCGGCCTTAGCCTTTTCTGTACTAGCTAATAATTCTTTACTGGGAATACTTGCCTTACCTGGCTTTGCTGTTACTACTGGTAATGATGGTTCTGGTTCTTTCTTCTTCTCCACTACTGGTGCTACTTTTGCTTCTTTCTTATCGAAAAAATCTTCCTGTGCAGGTGTAACTTCTGGAGTTACAGTCTCTTCTTCCTCAACCTTTACAAAAATATATCAGATTAGTATCATATCATCTAGATTAGTATCATATCAATGTGCACAACATATTACATAACATATGCACAAGCTCTCAAAACTCTTCTTACCTTATCCAAAACAGCCACGGCACTACCACCTAAAACAGCTAAATCAACATTCTCGGTATTATCTGTCTTATATTGTCCTTTACTATTCGAGTTACCCATTGCAATACCCAAGCCAACCGGTAAAATTAATGCTAATTGTCCTATAATATCAGCATCAACTGCTGATGAAATTAAGTATGGATCTGATACAATGTTATGAGATGTTGTCTTTGATGATGTATGTGTTCGCTGTTGTGTGTAGGATGGGGTGGGGGTGAATGCAATTGCAGTAAGAGCATTGGATAGTAGGATGACAGCTGCTGATGTTGTTTTTGAAAACTTCATTTTTGTTGTATGTATCTTTCTATGTTTTTATTATGAAATGGGCAGCTATATGTTCGTATTATTCTTCTCCCAACAAATGATAGTATTATCCAGTATCTGCAATCGATATCAGCGCCGCTACTACCCTCCAATAGTTGTCAATAGTAGAGGAGGTTTATATGAGTTGAAGTTGATGTGACAAAGATACTAAAACTAAGATGGCGATAAAACCGTCAATCTCGAGCGAGTGAGCAAGCAAATACATGATGTCGAGGCAAACAAAGCAGAGCCAGATAGAGCCGAGTTGCTCAGGCTGCTGAGAGTAGAGATGATTGGCCAATAGTTCTATAGCAAATAATAAATCTTGTTTTTGATTAATTTAAGATTTGGGTATTTATAAACTTGTCATAATAATAATCTTCAATATTTTATCAGTTATATTACAATTACTATGACTGCTACTTCATCCGAAGTTGTCACGGTTACTACCGATGACGGTGTCAGCTTATACTTGGAGACTACTACTGCAGCATCATCAACAGAGGAGAAAGATTCTACTATAGTCAACAATATCTTATTCGTACATGGATGGTTAAACTCACGACGGTTCTGGGATAGGAATGTTCAAGAGATAGCAAGTAGAGCTCCAAAGTCACGATGTATTTGCTACGATCAGCGATACCATAGCGAATCATCATCATCATCATCATCTGCCTCCTCTTCTTCGCTCCCTTCCATTCCACTGCTAGCAAACGATCTGAAACAGGTAATTGAATTTCTAAAACTTGACAAAAATAACAATGATACATCATGGTTAACTCTCATCGGCTCCTCTATGGGTTGTAATGTTATATGGAGCTACATAAATGAAAATTACTTGGTATTATCAGAAATGAATAATTTAAAGCTAGTTTTCATAGACCAATCTCCATACATGTTCAAAGCTATCGATTGGAATCACTACAACAAAGGCATACATGATGAGGCTGGAATTAAATGGTTGCAAAACTTCCTTCAGGATGATAAACTTCAAACATTTACAGATTTAAACGTAAAGAGTAGCTCTGCAATACCATTGCCTAATGACATTCTTAATATGTTAGAAGGAGAAACACAGAAATGTCTCCCAGCATTAACCCAGCTTGGTTTATTATTTGAAGATTTAGTCAAAAGAGATTACAGAATGATTCTTCCACAAATTAGTTACCCCGTCTTAAACATTGCCGGTGGTGCTGAAAAATGTTATACTAAAGAATCAGTGTATAAAGTTGGCTCGTTAGTTCAGGATGGAGTTAACATTACTCATCCTGATGCTGGTCATTGGTTATATTTAGAAGATCCGGCGTGGTTTAATGAACGGATAGTTCGATTTGTATTAAAGGGGCAGAGATAATAACGGTATATTATAATCTACAAAACTACAAGTAATCTTCACTTTCCACAAGATACTACTTCTCCTCTTTTATCTCTGCTCCATAGGATATCCGTTTACCCTATCACTCCGTCATACAAGCTCAACCCTGATTTCGTATCTGTAAGACCATCCTTTGATCTAATTCGACGTTGATATCTACCCAATAGAGATTGAAATGATCCATATTAGTTGCTTTCAATGATGTATTACAGCAGCTGTGTGAATAAAAAGATACCGTTTGTACTTTCAGTTTACGGATTAAATCCATAGCTTACAAACAGTGGTGAGTGGATATTCGTACACGTATATGTTATATTGTGAGGTATTTGAGTGACAGGCTAGGAACTTAGAATCTGAAGGTCGAGAAGTACTTATTTAATGTTTTGCGCATTGCAATGCCACTCGATATTATTTTTACAACTGATTGTTGTTGTTGTTGGTGGTGGTGGTGTTAATGCCGACTGTGCTAGATCTTTGTCACATATTTGTTTTGTTAACTTCATATGTCATGTGTTTTACCGCGGTGGTAATACTTCTGTATCTCAATTAATACTAATTCATGTGTACTAACATTTATGATTATATTTATGTTCTCCTCACATAATTTCATGTCTGCAGACCAAACTTGATATAATATGGCATCAGAAGAAGAACGTGCAAAAATTCTAGCAGAATACAAGGCTGCTGCTGCTGCTGCAGATGATGATGATAACGAGGTAGACTTTAACCCTGCCAATTATGATTCCGAGAATGATGATGAATTTACAGGTGACGAATCATCCGATGAAGAAGAGACAGTTGTCGATCCTGTGGTACTAAATGGTACTCTATATATCAATGATGAAGGACGGATTATTATTAGTGGTACATGGTGTTTACAATCTCAACTTGTCACAGAGTCTCAAGACTTGATGTGTACGAAACCAGTTATTAAACATCCAAAGTTTAAATTGAAAAGTCAGGATAGAGTTTATGCGTCAGGTCCTTCGTCACTATCACAATCTTCGAATGAAGAGAAAAAGTCACGAAGGAGTGTATTGTTTGATATTCATCGTCCTACATTATCGAAACTTCCATCTACCGATAGTAGTAATGATGACAGTATACCAACTCGTCGTACATTGTGCTTTGACGGGTTCTTCTTACAACCACCATCTCCATCGGAGCCTGACAGTAATACACCTGCAAAACTACCGGACAAGAAGATTAAGGAACGAGATGTTGAAATCTGCTTTACCACTATTGCTAATAATACCTCAACATATAATGTGGTAGGTAGGGGTTATAATGAGTATGGACAGTTTGCTCTATCAAATGGTACATATACTCCACCATTAGCGGATGCCATTAGTGGAACAAGGGCCAAGATTAAGTTTATGAAAACATATGGTAGTAGTGGAGATGGTACCAAGGAAACACGAAGTGGTGCGGTCAAGCGTAGTCGACGACATAATGATGATGATAGTTTTGATGATGATTTTGATGAGAAGGCTGATTATGGCGAGGTTAATGAGTTGTGTGAGGATGCAGGATTGTCAATTGAGGAACTGCGGGCCAAGTATTACGGCGGTGGAGGGGGTGATGGAGATGACGACGATGGTGGGGGTAAGGTAAAAGCTGCTTCTCCTCAAATGAAAAGAGCAAGACTTGAAGAGGATGATGACGATGAGTGTGGTTTCTAAATTCTAACTTAAGGAGGTAGATGGCATATGAGCTGTGGTAGATCATCTTGTGTTCTATAATATCTATTTTACATTGTTCCCACATCCTCCCCATGCTCATACAAAACCCAACCATCACAATAGAAGCCAATAGCTAACTCCCTCAATGGTACCCCTCAGCAAGGATAAAGTGACCACCCTTTCTAAATCGATGCAAATACTTGAATGCAATCTTCTCAATTGGTGTTGCCACCACACCCAAATCTGCCATAGTAAATACCTTATCCTGCTGCTTCTGTGCAGCATACCCCTCGCTTGTCATCTCTGGTAAGTAATCCTCAGTCATCAAATCAACCATATCAGGAGTTAACATTGGACTACCCTCATATTGAAGTACATGTGCACTATATTTGGCAACCTCCGCGGGTATATCCGCCAAGACCGGATCCTGTTCTGTAATATCATACACAAATTTAGCTAATTCCTTATACGAATAATCCTGTGCACCAAAGCAATCGACACGACGTCCCTCGAACTTTTCAGGATCATCAATAATACGATTAATCGTCCGTGCAACATCATCCGCCCAAACAGGCTGAGTTAATGCATGTCCACCATCAACTAATGGCACTGCGGGAAATCGTGCTGCCATATTGGCAAACCAATTTAATAACTTATCTTCATTACCAAACATTTGCGTCGGACGGACAATTGTTGCCCACGGATATGCCTTGAGTACTTCCTGTTCACCTTCATACTTGGTACGTGCCCATTCACTTACTGAATTAGGATTAGCAGCGGCAGAACTAACATGTATCATATTATCAACTTGTAATTCTTTACATAATTCTGCAATAGTCGCAGGAACTGTCACATTCGCCTCATGTACACTAGTTGATACCTTATAATTCAAATATGGGAATTTATCAGTATCTTCTAATGCCTTGGTATCATAATATTTACCAACCATATTAATAACAATATCGGCATCGGCAATTAAGTCAGCCATGGATTGTTTATCTCGTGATGAATAGAAGGAATATTTTGCACGTCCTAATTCAAACATTGTTCGGAGGTGACGGTAGGCGAATTCATCTTCACGTGAACCGATGTAGGTTAATACTCCATTGGAGCCTGTGCGTTGTGTTTGTGTATAATAATATATGGTGGTAGATAAATAGGTTAGTAAACATCAAAATAGGGAATATTCCCATCATCAATCATCAAAATATGTAAGCCTCATTAAAGCCGCAGAATTATCTTCAATCTATACTTCGAGTGGATATGAACATCAACACAATGAAATATATCAGACGGTAATTCCATATAAATGCATTAATCATATGCCCCTTGTTATTTGAGTGGTATTGTATTTCTTTTGCAGTAAAAACTTGCTGCCCAACACACTCCATTAAACTAATCAAACAATCCAACAACGCCACAAAACAATCAATAATCCTATACACTATAACACCAAATAGCAACTTACCCAATCCACTACAAACATACCGTCCTAAAAATCCTGTAGCACCAAACACTGCAACTTTAATACCAGCATCGGATGCTCTGCCTCCCCTTCCAACTTCTGAAGTACGACGTTCGGTAATGCGTGGTAAATCTACATTTGAGGTGCTGAATCCTCGTACCGCATTATTGTTGGCCGTATGGCGTAGGGTTGGTACTAAACGACGCAACATTCTCGATATATATTCCGCCTCTATTTATGCCGCCCAATCAATCGTAATTTTGTACTAAATACCTTATTGTGAGCTTTATCATGCGCAGTACGCGTACGGGAAGCAATATGAAACGTACTCAGTTTTGTGTAGATACTGTTTCAAGTTGTTTATCTCTCTCTCAAGGATGGACTTTAACAATGATATAGGATCATTCGGTCTACCTCTTATTGACGATGGCAATAGTAGTACTACCAAATCATCTCATCGCGCTGGCGGCGCTAGTGTTAAGTCTAAGTCTAAGAAGAAACTGAAAAAGTTGCAAACTAATAACAATTTTATGGTGCACCATCATACAAAGTCTACTGCTACTACTACCAATACTAATACTAATGGTAAGATTATTAAGAAGAAGAGGAAAAGACTTCAAAAACAACAAACTAATAGTACTAGAGAAGAAGAGCTAGATAATAGCAGTAGCGATGATGAAAGTTTGGCATTATCTCAATTGGCTGTTGCAACAAACAGTAAGAAAAAGTGTAGTATTGCTAACAATAATACTGCTAATAATGGTATTAATGATAGCAATAAGGTACATAAAAAGGATAAGAAGCAGGTTGGCTCACACTCCTTTTTGGTCAAATCTACTGCAACAACATCTAGTACTTCCAGCACCACTATTAATAATGATATCAGTAAGAAACGGCCACACAATTTTATATCAGCAAAGTCTATAATAATAAATGATAATTGTATTGATGTAAAGAGTAATATTAATTATAATGATGATATAATTGATTATTTCAGTGATAATAATGATGAATTATTAGCCAACTCTAACAACATTCCAAGTAATAATAAGGTACAGACAACATTAGATGCCGATATTACTTCAAAGGATCAAGAAGACGTTGATATTACAAAAGAATTGCAATACAAACAACAAATGAAACAGCAAATGAAACTTGAGAATAGAATGCAATTTGGTATTAACAATACTATAATTGGACATAACCTACCCACACGTTATGGCAGTAGTAGTAATAATAATAAAACAAATATACTATCAACATTGAACCAACGTACCTATCTTGGTGGTAACAAAACATATATATCAAGAAGTTTACACCAGTTTGTAAATTCATCGAAACATTACAATATATGTGATACTGTCAACCTTTCTGCATCAACAACAACCAATAATGTTGGTGAAGTAACAATCATGTCATTTGATAAGGATGGTATACTACTAGCCACCGGTGATGACAAGGGAAATATACGTATATATGACTTTGATGATGTCTATTCATTAGATGTTACCAAGAGGAATGAGATTAATAAGTTATACTTGAAGTCACAAGATTATGAAGAGCAGGAAGTTACCGATGTAAGTGACGAGATTGGTAATGGAAGAGATTCAAATGAAGGAGAAGAAGACTCGAGAAGAGAAAGTGATGAGACTGATAATGCCCCAAGGAGAGTAAGTGACGAAAATAGTGGTAACTCCTCAGACGAGCAGTCACAACAAAAACAGCAACACACCATCATACCATCATTGGCTAATCCCATCTTATCATTTCAATGCAAAACATGGCTAGCATCACGACAGGGAAGGAATAGACCACGTATTAGTAGTGTAAAGTGGTGTCCAGAGAATCAGGATCATTTATTAGTTTCATTTGCGTGAGTATACTTTGTTTGTATTGTATGATATATACTGTCCTTCCTCTGCTATTTGATGCCTTGAAACATTTGTCTAACTGTAGCTATATCGTATCCCAATATTAATCAACAGTAATCAAAGTGAAGTACACATCTATGATATAGCAAGTAACAAGTCTCCCTTACCATATCTTCGTGTTGGAGGTGCAGATCTAACAGCACCATCACGTCCTCGTGCATCAAGTTCTTCTTCCGAGGGTATACTAAAATCAATATTCATACCATCATCGTCCAAGTCCAATAAAAAAACACAAATCATTACAGGGGGCAACTATGGCACAGTTCAACTATGGACGATACCATCAACGATTGGTAATATCAATGCCAAGTCTCATTGGTCAATTTCCGTCTTTGGAAATGGTGAAGGTGTTTGTGATTTGTTGTCACTTCCTCTCCTTTCATCGTCTTCATCGAGTCTTAACAATACCAAGAAACAAAAACAACTTCCAAAACAACAGCCACTAGTACTAGTTGCCGGAAATGGAGCATCATTAGCACTACTGGATACAAATAGAATCACGCGGAAGGCATTTTCAACAAAAGTCTCACCTACAGTTGCCGTGTCGTGGGATATACATCAACTTGCCTCAAGGGAGTATGCCAAGATTGATTCCGAGGCAAGATTACCTAATAGAAGATGGATGGCAGGACATCAGTTATCCTTACTTGGACATGGATCGAATAGAGAAGTTACATGGTACAAAGTTGGTATAGTTGTCAAGTGTGGATGGGTATTCTTGGCTGAGATTAGTTTGACGTCATCTTCTTCATCGCCAACGAATCAGTCATCACAAATTAGTCTTCAGTTAAATATTGTTCATCACACGCCTCGTATCCAATGTTTCAATTCATTGAATGAGCCTCTCGATAACCTTGGAGGGATGGCTCTTCAATTTAGTTTGCCAGATGTACCTGTGCCTTCATCATCAGCTGTCGGCGGTAATGATGGTAGTAGTAATATGCTATGGCTTGGAGATGTAGAGACAAAGCGGTATACGTTGCCTTCCAAGGATAAATACGTCTTGTGTGAAGATCATGGCAAAGTAACCTCATCTCAGACTGACTCTTCTTCATCGATGGATCAAGATGGTTTAGCACATCAAGGGGATGGTCTTATATTAGCAAACTTGAATGATGATAGGAAGATAAACAACAACATCTGTGCAAGTATTCCGCTGTCAAATGGATCTCCTGTATCACTAGCAGTCCATCCTAGTGGTGAGTGGATAGTTGTTGGTTATGGTAATGGTCGAAGTAAGGGAGAGAGGAATTTAGAGATTTTGTCAATGAGGAAGAAATAGGCATTCAAGTAGATAAGAAATAGAAAAGACCTGGACAACTAGACTGGCAAATACGTTAGCCTATTCTACTTTATACAAACTGGTCACCGTTTCTAAACAACAGTCTGTTCACTATTCAAAAATCAACAAAATGTCCATACCACATGTTCTAAGATTACGCCTCAACAAGCTCCTTCTCCTTCATGGTTTCGGCAACAGCAGGCTTGGGAGCAGGTCCTAAGATAGGCTCGGGTATAACAGATGAATGATGGTGTGAAATCTTCCACTCTCCGTCTTCGTAGACGTACACGAACGAGTAACGTCCCTTGACCTTATCACCTATAGCACCCATTGTGAACTCGTAGATACCAGCATCTTGACACCAATTATGTCCGATGGTAATCTCACCGCTCTCAATCTTACCTTGGGGCTTCTTCTTTAAGAACCCAACGAAGTAGTCCTTGATCAAGGCATAGTCAGTTCGCGGGACATCGGAAACAGTTGGTAGAAGAATACCTTCCTTGGAGTATCGAGCTGCAACCTTCTTAGGATATTTTGTAGCTAACGCTTTATTCCAAAGACTGAATAGTCCACGAACTTCATCCTCGGTAATGGGTTCGATGGAAGATACAATTCCCTCGGGCATGATGGAAGAATGGTGATGTTGTATCTTCCATTCTCCATCTTCATAGACATAAACAAAGCTGTATCTTCCCTTGACCTTCTTATTGGTAGCTCCCATTGTAAACTCGTAAATACCAACATCAGAACATGTATTGGTACCAAGGTAACATGACTTTCTAATGTCTCTCCTTGGGGTTTCAACTTAAGGAAGTTAACAAAGTAATCATTAATACTATCAAAGTCAGTTCTAGGTACGTCTGACACAGTTGGTAATAGTACACCACTCTTGGCATATCGGGCTGCAACCTTCTTCTTCGAATCTTCAGTTGCCAAGGCAGAGTTCCAAAGTTGGAATAAGTCACGTACTTCTGATTCAGTAATTGGCTTACCCATGTCCATCTCCTCAGGCATTACTGAAGAATGATGATGTTGAATCTTCCAAATGCCACCTTTCTTGACATAGTTGTAAGTGTATCGTCCTTTCACTTTGTCTCCTGTAGCTCCCATTGTAAACTAAAATAGAGAGATGGTAAGTTTAGATATGCAAAACATGACATATCTTGTGTCCAATACAAACAACATATCTCGTGTACAATAAACATACCTCATAGATGCCAGTATCAGAAGCCCATCCATCACCAATCTTAATGTTACCATCTAGTATTTCACCCTGTGGTATCTTTAATAGGAATGAATCAAAGTAATCCTTTACTGAGGCAAAGTCTGTACGTGGTACATCTGATACTGTTGGTAGAAGTACTGGTGACTAAGTTTCGAATGCATTTTGCAATTGCCAAAAGATATCGATTGAATATGAGTATACGATGCAGTAATAAACTATAGTACACACAAGGAGTACACATATGTACATATGTCTCTTATACATATATATATCCTCTCACCTTTGTATAACGATTTGCAACAACGGCACTGTCACCAGTCGCCAAAGCAGAGTTCCACAAGTCAAACAAAGCACGAACTTCCTTCTCAGTAATATCTCCTTCATCTCTAACCTTGGCACTAAAGTTATATCCATCAACATACTTTGGATATTTTGATAAATCTACATATTCTGATGATAAGACGTCGATATTCTCTCGTGCTAGTGTGTTAATATCTTTATTGGTCGGAGCGTTTGTTCTACTGACGATACCCAAGCCGACTGGTAGTGCTAGTGCTAGTTCACCGATACTGTTTGCATCGACAACTAGATTATGTTGAGTAGATGATACTTTTTGTTGTTTGTAGGAGGATAGGGGGGTAGTGAATGCATTTGCAGTAAGCATAGCATTGGCTAGAATAAAAGCCGAAGTAGATTTAGAGAATTTCATTGTATATTTTGTTATTTGAGTTGTATTATTATGATCGTATATATCCCTCCCAATCAACAAGTAATACTAGTGTTCTTCCGTCGATATTAAACCGCAGAGCGGCGTCGACAACAAACAACTACGTCGATCTATGACGTGGGGGAGAACAAATGACAACCTATCTCAGCTGACCTATCTGTAACTGTAGGCTTCGGCAAAAATACAAAGCCAAAAATATGGATATGTTACTACATAAATTGTATTTGACTGTGGTGTACCGACCTTCTTTCTTCAATATCAATATCAAACGACGTATTACCATTGCTAAAAAGTGTTACGATCCAGGGAGTATTCGTGTATCTCTTTATTTTGAAGGTAAAAAGGTAAGAATGATAAAAACTATTTTGTTTCTGGTATTGTAGTATTTGAGTGGCATGAGGAGGATGTTTGAGATTAGTTATTGCAATGGCACAATGGTTTTGCAATATAACAGGCAGTTTCTTATCTGATATTCTAACTTATCTTATATTATATTGCTAAGATGTCTGTCGCTGACGAGTTTGTGGAGAAGCTAGAAGCATTTATCTATAACGACCTACCTTTGGATGAGATTCTGGTTCTCATCAATGAGTATAGTACACATGACGTTACTGACGGTATACAAAAGAAACCATGGTTATTTCACATGTTGTTGGCGTGTTTTGAAGGAGAATCAGAATCAGATAACGATATCAAATTAGAATTAGAAATTATTGAAATACTGATAAACTGTTATCCAGATGTGGTCAATATTGCTGTGGATGGGAAAGACTACTTTGGAAGTCCAGGAGAAAGTTATTACCCTCTACATGCTGCATGTCAAAATGGTTGTGGACAAGATGAGATAATTGAATTGCTATTGAAAAGAAGTACTAAGGGATTAGACCACATGTGTGCAATTGGGGATGGAGTTGCCGTTTGCTACTACCACCCAAAACCTGTAGCTGGTACACCTCTCCATTATTATGTGGGTACAGGTAAACCTGATATGAGTATTAAGGTAATAAAACGTCTTGTGGAAGCATGCCCCGAAGCATTGACAATGAGAGACATGAACACTCATGGTTTAACTCCGCTACACACCATCCTTCTTCCTAATGATGATGAACCTGACTTGGAAATCGTTAAACTTCTTATTGAATTAAATCCTTCACTGCTTAGTATGGGTGATAAATATGGTCGTCTTCCAATCCATTCGGCATCATCTAATGAGCATATCACCCCTGATATATTGAGGTATCTAATTGGAGCATGTCCCGATTCTGTGGATAGAAGGGATCAGTTTTTAGACCTGCCATTGCACTATCTTCTAAAAGCAAGCCGTTACCGGTGCAGTGACACTGCTGTTGAAAATTTGAAGGTCTTCATCAATGCATATCCGAGGTCAGTATTCCAGGAAAGAGACGGTAGCTGGAGATTTCCAATTCAAGCCGCTGCATCTTGTCACAGAGTTGAGTTTTGCAAGTTGTTGGTAGACCTCTGTCCAGCATCTGTAAGAGATGAACAAAGATCTTTGGCCATCTTTAAAGCTTGTGAAAAGGGGTATGCCGAAACTGTGAAGTATCTTGCCAATATCTACCCGGAGAGTATCCACATGACATATCGAGGGATGAATCTTCTTTACCTTACCATATGCAGCGGAGGAAGTAGTGAAAAGGTCAAAGTTCTACATGAACTCAATCCTAGCTTTGTATCAACTAAAGCTGTTAATACGACAAGGGGACGGCATACCGAGTCACTGCTACCATTGCATACAGCCTGCATGAAATGGGATAGTGGGGAGAATAGTTTCCCTATTACCCCAGTTTATGATCTCGTGAAGACTCTCTTCGATTACTATCCGGCTGCAATTTTCGTTCGAGCCTTGGATGGCAGACTCCCTACTGACTTGGTGAAAGCTGTCGATTTAGAAGGCGTGGTCAGCACTTACTGTCATGATAATTTAAAGAAGACCATCTCTTTTTTGGAAACTCAACAGGGTTTTATGGAGGAAGCTAGAAATAGTAATTCATTGCATGAGACTGATGAGAATGGTTCACTTCTTCTCCACCGTGCACTAAGTGTGAAGGATATATCTATCGGTACCATCAAAACCATTGTGGATGAGAATCCAGAAGATGCCCTTCAAGTTGCTGATAAACTGGGAAGGCGTCCACTACACTTGGCTTGCATGAATAGCTCGTTGGATATAGTTCAATATGTCTTAGGATTAGGTTCTAGCACCTTGAGTGAAATTCTTGACGCTGAAGATAATAACGCCCTCCATCTTGCTTGTAAGGGTGGTAATTGTGAAGTTGTGATCTATATACTTGACAATTATCCATCACTGGCAATGGCGACAAACAAGATGAACCTCCTACCTTTACATCTATTATGTGATAGGAATGGAAAAGACATCATTCAAATCAGTAGCAGTGATGGTCCTCGAGGTCCAGAGTATTATTATGAACAGGAAAAGAGAAAGGAATACATCGATTCAATTTGGAGAATGCTTTTGGCATATCCAACAGCTGTGTCATAAGCTATAAACACAGAAAGTTAAAGATTCGTAGTCTAGCATAAAGTTCTCCTCATCTGTTAATTTCAAGACACTTACTTGTTTACTTGAATAAACTAGATAATGTGCAACCTCTATTTCCTTCAAACACTATTCTTCTACTTACATACCAATACATGAAACAACAAACATCGCCAAGGCAACAACCAAAGAGAGCGAGCATGATCGATTAAATGGAGCTTTGCTGCTATCTGAACCATCCGGATCTGTTGCCTGGTCTTGCCACCAGTTTGATGGCTGTGTTGGGGATTCACTAGATATATCACCTGGAGCCTCGGTAGGAAAGTCTCCTTCCAAGGAAAACAAAGCACTGCTTGGACTTAAGGTTATATTGGTATATTCTAGATTGGTGTATTCTTCCCAATATTCATCTTCCCAAGGATCTACTACTGCTTGTTCAGTCGCGGCAGTTGTTGTTGTTGTTGTTGTGTCGACTTGTGAAACTGTTGGGCTCGGAGTAGCTTTGATAGGACTACTAGATGGTGATTCTGTTACTGGTGACACGGATTGTTTACGAGTTGGTGAAGATGTCAATGTATCAGTGCTCAAAGATGTAGGCTCGATAGTTGAGTCCTCGTCCTCGTCCTCACCAGCAGATGACATAATGGTCATGCTATCAACGTTTGGACCACCTGAATCAGTAGATGCTACAATTCTAATGTCATTTGATCCTTCCACACATTGAGCTTCCACTGCTTCACTCATCTGCCAAACCTCCCAGTCTCCTGTTGACGAAAGATCAAGAGTTTCAACAACCTCGCTGTTTACCATCAAATCAACAGGTCGATTCTTGTTATTATCAAAGGCATACCGGATAGTAATTGAACAGCTCCCGCCTGTACTCTCGACGTTGGTGAACTCGATGTATGAACCCTTATCTCCCATATCAGCGTATCCAGTTCCAGTGTATCCTTCATTCTTACCCGCAAGTTCGACATCTTCAAAAGTGGCATCCTCAGCATTGTATACTGTACTTCCTTCTTTGTCGTCAGGTGAAGGAGTAGGGCTACTCGTTTCCTTTGCTTCTGCTTGTGCATCAACTTCAATGAGACTGCAACCTGGGTCACAGGTAACTAGGCAGCTCATCTCATACTGACACTCGTTTAGTGTACCACCCGATGACTTTGAAGAGCAAGCATTATCATCACTAATATCCATATCCATATCTCCAGTGTTGTCAAAGCTGGCAAAGTAGTCGGGGACACAGCATTTTGATCCATCGTCTAGACATGAGATGGTTACAGATTTACCAAATGAGATAAAAGAAACTTCAGGAGATGGAACTGGTGCAACTTGCTTGGATGTGGGTGACTGGGTTATCTTTGTTGGGCTTGGAGTTGGGGAGATAGTAATTGGCGAAGAGGATGGACTACTCGTTTTAACTGCTTCTTCGACAAGGGGCAAAGTAGGACTTTCCGTCTCGGCTATCTCAACAGGTGTTGTTGGCTCTGAAGTTGGTGAATTAGTTTGTGCCGTACTGCCAAGATCAATGGTAAAGGCTTGGCGACTCATGTGATATCCCAAGTTGCTTCCTCCCCATGCAAAGAGGAACGTATTATCACCCTCTTCTACAATAGTAGTCTCTCCGTCTTCTACCAATAACTTCGTGAATGACATGGTAGTCTTTCCATCCACAATTTCAATTGATGTGTCTCGTAAAGTTTGTCTATCATCAGTCATTGGAGTTGCTCGACCAGTGGCGAGATCATACTTCTGTACCGTATCTTGATCGGGAATACCAATCACTGCTTGACTATTTGCCATGGTACCTGCAGGGGAGAATCCTAATCCAATCCAACCGTCAATCTCAACCTCTAATCGACCACAAAGTATACCATTATCATAACCTTCCTCTGACGGTACGACGGCATAGTAGAGGGTGGCAATTGGATCTATCTCTTTCATTATTCCAACTGTGTCGCGACAATCCAATACTGGTCCAGTTTGTGTTGATGTTGTGACGACTACCGAAGAAGGGGTAGGTGATAAAGTAACCTCTTGAACTGACCGTTTTCTCAATGCAATCTGATCAGTATAATATTGAGATGATAGACATATGATGTGCAATAATATATGAGAAGATGATGTGCATATAATAATATATGAGTTGATTAGAGAACACATGAATGCACAAAAGAATAATAACACATACTTCGTCTCTAACTTCTACGGAGTATCCAGTAGGAACGGTAGCGGCCAATAGCAACGCGGCACATTTGTATAGAGTCTTCATGATATTGCAATGAGACTTCGATATTGTAGCGTAATAAAATGAAGTATTATATTATGATGAGTTGCAACTCATTTTTGATACGATCGATTGAACCTATTGCCCACTGCTCAACACCTTATCTTCACAACCATCGATTGTAGGCCATCTATTGCCTTCCGGTGGCGTCATTGCCACTCAAAATAAATGCTCGCGACGAGCAGAAGATCGTCGTTGTTTCGCCACAGTTTATTCAGGGATTTTTTTCACAATCAAAGCCACAGATTGTTGATGATGATATCCTCCATATCAACCACGTTTGTCCTCTTTATAGCAATAGCCATGCTTTATACGCTTCATAATCATGCCGCCATGGCATTTATACCACCATCTACATATCAACAGCCAATTGCAACAACTTCTTTTTCATCACCCATCACCTTTTCACAACCACCAATAATATCAACAAAACGTCAACATATATCAACAATAAGCAGTCGAAGAACTACAATAAATACAACACGTCTACAATCATTCTTTGGTCTAGGACCAGGAGAACTAATACTAATAGCTTTAGCAGGTCTACTTGTGGTCGGTCCAACAAAATTACTACGTCTATCAAAAGAAGCCGGAGAAGTGGCTGGCAAGACAGCATCTGGATTAGGCGACGAATGGGATGAAATAAAGTCTATACCAGAGGAGTTTCAAAAGGGTGTAGAGGAGGGTGAGATTGAGGCACGTAGTCGAAAGGCGAAGGTTATGGATAAGATTGGCGATGGTGGCGAATCGTCATCTGAGAAAGAGTAGACATTTTATAATAGCATGATGTGCATTTGATGTGAGTTTTTGGATCGGGTTGATGTGTTGATATGCTATTTGAAAAAGGTGAGATTAGATGAGTTGGAGAAATAGAGAAGAGATTGTCTTTATCTGTTGCGTTTCCCATTATCCCATGTTTGGTTTTACTTTTCTACGCCATTTATTCGGGATGAAACTATACAAACTTTTCACAGAAATGTGTTAAGTGTATTGTTACACGGGTTTAACGCCAAATCAATTTATAAATCGTCCTCAGACACTTTGTCATGCTTATATCAGTACAGGATAGAGTCACAGAGGATCGGACATTCAATATGTTAGGATAGGATTGTTTATTGTGTGGGCATTGAGATTGTTTTTGTCGCTTACTAACTTTATCATCTCCCACATCCATTAGCAGATCGAACAATAAAAGGCATGGCTAGGGAAGGTATACATGAGGTACGTGACTATTAAATCAGTATGTGACAACAATTTAGAAGTAAAACCATGAATATGTCAGGGTTCTCGTGTTTATTAATACAATGACGATGTTTCCGTTACATTCATGGAAGAGTGATACAAAGACTCATACAAGGGTTTTCGGACTCTTTTTGTATTCTTGGTTTTCAAGATATACTATTACTTGAGGTTACTTTGTCATTAGATGTATCGATCTTTATGAGTTGATGTCTTTCAATATATTAATTTTATATGTCATGATTGGCATCATAGTGGATTGATGCACATTTCTGTTTATACTCACGGTATACTTTTGTGATCTATATTTGCAGGTATGATGCTATCAGAGTATGCGGGGCTATACCATTCATGTTGTAAGTCTGTGCAATAGATCAATTATGATGTTTTTCACGCGCTCCACACTCTGTGCTGTATCCTCCAATGATACTGTCCCAATTTTTTCGAGTACGCAATAAAGAAGGTGGACGGGGTTTCACTAGTCTATTCTAATGCTTAAACTGTGCATTGATAGCGTTTGATACTTCTTCCAACCACATTTCTAACCATGTTTACTTTATCTTTTGTTGACTCAGGTCCTACTCTAAGTCGGCGTGTATTGTGGGGTATCAGGCTATGGCTATTCATATGGTGTGTACTAAAGTCTCTAGAGTATGTCTTACTACTGTAAATTAAAGATATGAAAATCCCACTTCTCTCACCCTACTTTCGTGACTACTACCCTACTACATACTCATACCTAATAACAAAAAATAAGGAGCTCAGAAACCAAATGACAGTAATAAAACAGAATAAGCTTGGGGTAGTGTACCACGGACATTGAAAGTTGTACTTTCATCATTGGTATCAATAACAGAAATATGTCAGGTAACGATCAGCAGTTTGAGCTTGAGCATGTCATTGGTGCTTCCACTTCATCATCAGCGGGGCTCTGTTTACTAAATGAAAGCACTATAGTCTATCCGGCGGCAAATCAAATAATAGTCCACAATACACTGGATAATTCACAACAATTCATCAACACTGACGGTAGTGTCACTGCAATATCGGCGAGTCATTCAACCAATCTTCTAGCTGTGTCCGAGAAGGGCAATGGGGATGTAAAGTTATACGACACGTCAACCCTTCGCTGTAAACGAACACTCGCTACCGACGCAACAAATGATATCATTAGTCTTTCCCTGAGTAGAGATGCCAAGAAATGCCTGACACTTGGCGGCTCTCCCGGTCACGTTTTGACAATGTGGGACGTAGACCGATCGAATGTCTTTGCATCACTCAAACTTTCAACAATTACAAAGAAAGACTTGTCGAGTATATCAATGTCTCCCGACTACAGCCAAATTTGTGTCATTGGAGAGAAGGTTATCCGTTTGTTCAATTTGTCGAACACAACAAAAAGATTTCAAGCTATCAAGGCAACTGATCTTTCCATATCTCCAAATTACACTGCCCAGTTATGGCTAATTAATGGTGACCTCGTGATAGGAAGTGATAGTGGGAGTCTTCTTCTTTTGGGCGACGACATGGAGTCAAAGCAACTTCTCAAGATCGATCACCCTGTCACTTCCCTTGCCCCATGTCCAAAGGGATTCGTAGTTGGATGCAGCGGGGGTAAATTGATAATCTTTCAACAAATAAACAAAGAAGGTGGCTATTCAGTGACACGAACAATTCATACGCAGCAGAATACATCAATCCGTTCAATGGTAGTTACAAGAATACAACAAGGCAGTCAATCATTCATATGCCTCACTAAAAGTCGTTCAATTGTGCAAGTACCACTCAATGATAACGACAGAGACACGAACGTGACCGAGCTAGTACCATTGTTAAACCTATCCACTCGAGCCGACATTGACAATCTCATTCCTGATACCGGCACACTGTTTGTAGATTCTTGTGTTTGGAAACCTCTCATTGTAATCGGGGGAAACGACGGAGTTATTCGTCTATTCAACTATCAAACTCGTCAGGTGGTGTTAAGTCAAAAGTTTGATGAGAAGATATCCAGTTTAAGCTTTCATTCAAGTGGGCAGTATCTTTTAGTTAGTTCATCATCGACCGTGTCTTTGAATGCAGTCCTTACAGACAAGTTAGACACATTATGGCAAGTAGACTCTAGACAGCCGCCTGCTTTAACCTGCTTCTCTAAAGGAGGTTTGTTTGCCATCTCAAGAGGCACTACCATTCAAATTCATGACATTCATTCTTCGTTTGAGATTGTATCAAATTTGAGAGGAGGTCACTCCAAGGCAATCATCAAGATGACTTTCTGTGGACACAAAGACGAGCTTGTTAGTGTTGGTGCTGACGGAGTTGTCTGTTTATGGGACATTAACAGATGCGTGACCAAGACACGAACAGTCGATTTTACATCTCCTGCATTCCTTTCTGCGGTTGTCACTCACGACTGCTCTCATGTGTTCGCTATATCAGCTGATGACCAACTCAAAAAGATTGATGTAGTCAAGGGTGAGCTTGTTGCACAAGCAAAGCTTGCCGCCAGTGCAAGGCTCGTGACAACACTGGAGGATGGCAAGGTTGTGGTTAGCACGACTGATGGTGGTGTGGAATGTATATCCTTCACTGAATTATCATCTAGCGTAACAAGACAGGGCTGTTTAGACTCTTTACAGAGTAGAGCCTCATCTATTCATCAATGTTCAAGTAGTGGTTTATTGGTATCTGCATCAAGAGATGGATTCGTCTCTATTTACAAACGAGGGGGTAATGAAGAACAGTCAAGTAGCTACTGTCCACTAGATGGAGTATCAGTTATCTCATCTGATGATCATGTAAAACAGATGGACATTGAGAATGAGTTGCAAATCAAGATTAATACACTCGAGTCAAATCACAAGGCAGCCCTTGAAAGTGCCAAGTCGAATCATGATACTCACAAGGCAACGTTGAAAGACGAGCTTGAGATGAAAAGAGACCGACTCAAGTATGAAGTCAACGAGATGAGAGGCGAGAATGATGCTCAAGAGAGGCAGCACAAAGACAAAGTAGATGCACTCATGACAGAGCATCAGAAGAATACGACTAGTGTTCGTCAAGATTATGAGAAGAAGCTTGAGATAGAAAAGAACAATACTTATGAGCTTAGCAAGAATATGGAAGAGAAAAAGGCTGAGCATACATCACAGCTAGCTAAACTCGAGACTAGACATTCTGAACTTTTAAAGAACGAGACCATTGTATTAAGTGATATGATTGTTGCTACAAATGAGAAGAACGAGCAGTTGCTTAGTGATATCAAGAGTCTGAAACAGGATGCCAGTGACCAGCAAAGAGCACTAGAAGATGATGTCGAAAAGGAGATGTCAGACTTGGCAACTAAACACAGCTCTGTTCTGCAGTGTCTCAAAGAGAAGAACGCTTTACTCAACACCGACAAGAGTATTCTCAAGCAGCGTTATCAAACGCAACTAGAGGATCTCAAAGAATTAAACTTTCAAGTTTCATTTCAAGAAGACAAGGTTCAAGCATCAGAAGAGACTGCATCAACTCTTGATAGCACAATTGAATCTAATAGTGTTGCCATTGGCGAGTTCGATAAGTCTATCCTACAGAAGGAAAGTGAGCTTTGTCTCGTCTCTTCAAAGAATATGAATGAAGAGCACAACCACAAGTCCCTAGTTCAGGCAACGAGCGATTTGGAGACTGCTCTACAGCATGAACAAGTCAAAGTTCAGGAACAAGCTCTAGCATTAAAACAAAAGAAGAAAGAGCTCAAACAAGCAACTAGTGCAACAACAAAAAGTAGAAATGATCTTTCAACCACGACAATGAAGTTGAAACAGCTGCAGACAAGTTGCACCAGCACGAAGGCAATCGTAAACGAAAAGAAACAGCTCATTGACGAGCTAGAGCAAGGAATTGCTAGTGCCAGAGTTCATTCGGATGATAATAAGCTGCTAAAGGCTAAAGTCATTACTCTGTCCGACAAGTTTCTACATGGCACAGACATAAAGAAGACAGAGAGCTCCTCATCAGAAAAGTTGATAGTGATGGATAAGAAGATTGATGCACTGAGATCGGCAATACGGAGGAAGAAACAAACACATGAGACTGAGATGAATCGCCTCAAAAGGGAGCAAGCAAGTTTGGAGAAGGTAAGTGTAACTTTAGATCAGAGGTGTTGTATGATGATGTGTTTCACATCTTCATCTCATGCTTCATAGGAGCTTCAATTTGCCAACAAACAAAAAAAGAAGACTGTTCAATACCGGGCAGCTGTACCAAGCGGCCCTTTATCTGATAGCAAGTTGATGAATCAGAGCTAAAAAGAAATATGAATATGGGAAGTGTAACATAAACTTTATCATTAACTCAAACTAATAAGACTACCTAATGTGCTCTACATCATCCTCACGTCCTTGTCTACTACTGTTACTTCGAGACTCTCTTTCTTCCTCTTGTAATCGTAAATTATGTGTTGAAAGGATGTCTTGGGCATGAAAGGCATCCTCAGCTAACGCCTGACTTTCATCAAATCCATCACTGTCATCGTCATCATTCAATGTATTAGCATCTTGATGATCAGAAGCAGACACATCTTGGGCACTCTTCTCTTCCTTACCAATCTTCTTCTTATCACCTCCACCACCAAAAGCATTCTGAATCTCCCACTGTTTTGTTCCGATATCAGGACCATCATTGCTAGTCATTTGAAGAAGAGGTACTCGTACTTCCACCACACCGGTTTCTTGTTTGAATGATTTACTTGATTGACGAGTATCAACAGGAAAGGGCAATACACATTCTGTTTTGACATCCTTTGTTGACAAGACAAGTAGGAATGCTGATAATTCTACTGTCGGAGGAGTGGCACCGATATGAGTTGGCGAATCAGATTGTTGGATTGAGCATTTTGCAATGATACTGCAACCTCCTTCCAGCCACGACAAGTCTGATGAAGATTGTAACAAAGTCGTGATGTCAACTGGCATTGGTGTAACCAACAACTGAGATTCATGAAGAGTACTGTCCTTATCATTATTCTTGAGCTTTGGATATCTAATCATCTCTCTCAATGTTGTACTTGGCTGATCTTGAGGCACTAGATCATCTTGATCTGCTACTAACTTCAAGAAATCAAGTAATGGCATGCACTTTGAGTCGTCTTCATTACCAACAACGAAGAGCTCAATATGAAAGTCAGCTTTGACTGTAGTTTCATTTGATGAAACTTCACTGATCAATGCCAAATTTTTCTTGCTAGACTCATTCATAGATGAAGAGCTCTCTACCTCTTCAACAATTGCTGATTTACGTCCCTTGACTCTTTGCTTTGCAACAGTTGGCTTTTGTGCACTACCACCATCAGTCTCGGGCATGATTGGAAGACTTGACAACTCATCAACGTAGCCAGCATATTTCATTCTTGGAGTCTTGAAACGCCTATCTAATGTTGCACCAAACTTTCTTGACGCACACTGAATTACCAAATCACATACAAAATGAAAGTGATTGGGGTCTGTATTCATTCGACGAATAACCTCTGGATTTAGAATACAGTCTGCTGCAAAGGCTGCATTACCACCCTTGTCAAAGGTTGGACGCAGCTCACCCATTGAGGTGGGGAGACGCCATCCACTAACTTCCTTGCCAGTCTCGTCATCTAGACCACTTCTTTGTGCAGGCTTGTCAATGATTGGATGTGACACAATGTTTAGAAATATCTTGACGTCGTATTTCTTGTTGCCGTCATTGGTTGTATCAGGAGAAGCGATACTAGCTAATGACGACGGGACGTATGATGATTCTTTGTTATCATTGCCGAAGTGATGACCTTGATTTTCCTTGACTAGACGAGTTTTAATAACAATGCCCGAAGGATCGGGTGTTATGACTATTCCTTCGTCGTCGTTGTTTGCGGTAGAGGGTGCCGATAAAGAAGAGGCGCCGCTACTAATCCCTGGTATTATGATATTACTTTTATCTCCACCGCCAGCCGTCGGCGGAGTGTAGTCGATCGAATAATTATCATCTAATGTCATTGTTTAGTTGTGTAGACTCGAGAGTATACTGGTGTCTTATTTAGTTGTGGTGAGGCGTGACAGTGAGTTGTGTTTTGTGAAAGTTTTTACGTACATACCTTCTCTACCTCACTATTAATAATAGTCATAAACGAGATGATTAGCCTACTAACACTCATCATAATTGCTATACATTTACTTGTCTCAACAACAGCAACAGAGGAGACTTGTCAACTTGACTGTAATGATTCTAATCGAACTCCAACGCGGCCTTGGGATAAGATCGATCCTCTACGAAACCCACTACGTCTAACAAGGCCGTACCCATTTCATATTGCCGCTAATGATGATCTCAAAGAGTATGATTTGCCAGCTTTCTGTAAACTTGGTTGCAATTACTTCTTTGTTTCAAATGTAAATTCAAAGACCACAACTCTGAATGCATGTCTTGATAAGTGTGATGATGAATACAACTGGACAACTGATACGCCGCCATACAATGATTATATAGAAATGGCAAGATTAGAATGCCGTGATGGGTGTTTACTTGCATTAAAACGCTGTCAGCCTGGTTATTATTGTGCACAAGTATACTTCAATGAAGATGAAGACAATGCCTATCAAGGAGGTAATATGCGTCCGTGCAACCCAGGGACGTATAGAAATGTAGATTACACTGCTGTTGAGGAATGTATACCATGCCCATCAAATTATTACCGAGAAGACATCAAAGGTAGAAGTATCGACAGTTGTTCACCCTGTCCAGCTGGAACTTCCGCCATTGATACTGGAAGCACATCAATCAAAGACTGCGTCCGTTGCCCAGCAGGCCAGTACTCAGAGGAGGGTGATTATTGCAAATGTATAACTCCTCAAGCTTGTGCCGTGGATCAACTGCCGCCGCCGGCTGATGCCGAGAAGAAGGGTACACAACCATACATTGGTCGATGGTGAATGTGTGTGTTGACATCTAAAGATGTTTACAAGAACGAGGTTGTGGCCTTGAGCTGATCAAACTGAGACTCAGTCGTATGATCTCGAACAAGATTCATAATCTCAAGTGTATTCATACCATCCTTACAACAAGATGTAAAGACACGTGCCAATGCCGCGAGTGGTCTTGATGTTGTTGACTTGGTCGATGGTAGTTCGGATGATTGACATATAGCCTGTAATATCTCATAATACATGGTAGAATCAATATCCATTGATGTATCATTATTAGAACCTCTTTGCATTTCATTCCATAATCGTATAGCCACACCTGCTCCCATTTCTTTAGCACGTTGTATTCTCGCATCCTTGGATTCATCTTCTGTTGATGAGTCGTTGCCATCACCATCTTTTCCGACATCAAACTCATCACTGACCAAGCATGATTGCAACACAAAGTAAAACGAGTCCATATCCGGCTTGCTTATAACATCTACCCCGTCATCATCACTACTACTACCTTTCAACGAGTTGTACAATACATCATTCAATTCAATCTGCTTATTCCATTCCATCCAAGATAATAAAAATGAAAAAGCATAAAATGCCTTATCGGTATCATTACTTTTTGACCAACAGCTTAATACACAATTCCAATTTTCTACTGTTGGATATAGTAAATCACTGTTTGATTGATGTTGCAGTTGTTGCTGCTGCTGTACAACTCTAGACAACATACCCCAAATAACATCCTCCGCTTGTTGTGGTACCTCCTTTCCTGACTCCCTTTCTACTTCCCTTCCCCTTCCCTCTCTTCCTGTATTATTATTACTACCACTAACTTCCTTACCATAGGATAATAATACCATATTATATATCTTAGATGTAGGACTTGGCAAAGCAAATTTTGTATGTGATAAATGTTGTGGATAGGAATTGTACACTCCTTGATATGATGATGTTGATGTGTTGTAATCTTCTTTTGATGCTGATGTGGTTTGTTCGATGTCTTCTTGAGCTGTATCATCATCTGCTTTAGTAGTTGAGTCTATCAACTTTTCCGATTTAGATTGGACTTGTTGTTTATTCCTCAGAGCTAACGGACTGCATAATTCCAATTTGTGTAGTATAGCACCAGCTCGTTGTGCCAATCCTGTGAAGCCTATACCTTCTTGCTCTTGTTGTTGATTAATAGGAGCATAACTAGGTCGTCGTGGTGGATTTTCAGGAGTCATTGTCATTAGTCTACCAATGGCCTATATTGTTATATGTTATGAGAAGAAATATATGGTTAGAGCTGTGACAATGCAGACACATAAAGTACACACACATATCTCTTTAGTTGTTTTTGAGCTGTGACAATACAGACATATCAAGTACACATATATACAAACATCTCCTTATCTGTTCCACATATCACAAACACAAAGAACGTACCCGATGGCAACGTTCCGTCCTAGGACGATCAATCTCTCTCCATATGCCTGTTCTATATAAATCATCCAACATTCGACATAGGAAGCGTGTTTGTATATCTATCCTTTGTAACTTTGAGAGTTGTTTAGTAACTTCTGGGTTGTTAAGTGCTGTTTCTATATCGATTTGTTGTGAAGATTGTTGCTGTTGGAGGTTTGAGTTGGTATGGTTTGCGGTGCCGCCTTGCTCTTCCAACGAACTTCTCTGACCATTAATAAAGTCATCAACAGCAACAATCCCATTATAAGTCATACACAATGGCGCTAAGTTCATACCAAATATACGACGTTTCCATGTACCATTAAGTATAGGTGTAATGTCAATATTGTTTATGCTGTTGGTAGTATCTTGATATTGTTGTGAAGTATTAGTAGCAGTAGCAGTAGTGGGGGAAATGAATGGTTGATATGAACTCCATGCATCGTCATAATCGGATGAACGGAATATTTCTCTCCAATCTTCTTGTGTATTGGTACTATTAGTAGATGATGATTGCAAATTATGATGTGAGTCATCAGTTCGTCTTTGTGTTGATATAGAAGAAAAAGTACTTGAAGTAGTAAAGAAATTATGACGCTTTATGATGTGCTGACGAACACATGATATGGATAATGAATGCATCATTATTGAAGGTAGGCCGTTGGGTTGATATGATATTTGATATAGGTATGATTCACATAACAAATAACACAACTTTTTACACTCTCATAAACACGGTCAGTACGACAGTCAAATTTCTACCGATACGAAATTATTTGGTATCTTTTTGTGAAAATATTTGGACGTGGAATATATTATGGATTTTATTAGGTAAATGTACGATGACAGCACTTCACTATAGTTGTCATCGACGACTGCAATACGCCGACTACTACCAGCCGCCGTGACTAATATCGTTCATAACAACCTATTCAATGATTCTGTGCCTTTAGGTTGGGGTTTGCAAGTCTTTTTAGAGGCTAAGCGGTGGCTATTCTCATCCTCTGTTTTTTGCATCAAAAAATACAACCTATTTCATTGCAGTATGTGTACAATAAGAAGAAATGATGCATGTAACACATATATAATCAATATTAAACTATTATATGACACTTTCACAGTTCTTTCAGTTGTTATAACTACCTACATTTGATGTGTCATCCCATTCTAATTCATTTTTCACCTTCTAAAATGTTCATAAAATTACCAATAACTGTATACTACTCCTCATGTATTACACATATGTCTCCTAAAACATACAAATATCGTACTCATATACTTGTTGATTGTTTGATATCCGGATTCGTTATTTGACCGGCCATATGATGAGGTATGACGTTGATTGCGAGCGGCCTCTGATATAATCGAATACCAAACTTTCATTATAACATGTGTCATCTGCTGCCCAATCGACCACGCACACCATATGAACAACACCAACCTTAACTGGAAGCATTATATTGTCGAATTCCATCGGAATATACAGCCCAATCCTTCAAAAGGTGGTCATCAATTAGAAATTGTTTGTAAATTCATATCTCCCACCCATCAAAAATAATACAAATCGGAGTCTGTATGTCAGATAAACGACCCCCTACCCATGATTATCCGGTCAAACCTCTTCTCCTATACTATATAGTTATTGTGTAATGTGTGTTTGGTGGTAGGTTATTGCATAGGGTGAGATACAACCTCAAGTCTACATCATCTAGCTAATCATTTATTGTTGAATTATTGACAAAAATAGGTTGTGGGGCCGTCATATCATATGTTCTATACAGCCTGTCGCCACAAATCTGTCAGTAATGATGTTGTTGAGGAGGTGAGATGCTGGTTGGAGTGGAGACATCGATAGAAGGAGCCACCGGTGGCAAGAAGGCAGCACATCACATAATTCAATCTCGATCAATTAGGGTGGTAATCGTCATCTACAGCGGCCTAGACGGACTCACTTGCAGCCACCGAGGTACCAAACTGAAGGTAAGGGTTACTAGTATTGTTGGATGTCATGGTTGCCTATTTGCATGGCGGTAGGAGGAGCAATGGCGGCGAGTAGGGCTCATAGGAGGATTATTAGCCATGATGACTTTTATTGCAAAAAAGGAATGAGTTTCAACTTTTAAGGTACCCAGAGCATAAAAAACTTCAGTACGTACCTTTAAAATTGGTCAACTTTGACCATCGATATCTCATCAATGAAAAGACCTGAGCTGTAAAAACGGTATGCAGCAACCTCGTACAACATCTGAATAAGGTCGTTGCATAACGTTTTTACAGCTCAGTCCGCATCGTCGTTGTGATATTACAATTCTCCCGACCTAATTTTGAGGGGCTTCTGTACGGCGGATGTATGAGTTCCTACGTAGAGGTGAGCTGACTAATTTAGTAAATTTACATTTTACGTAGTGCCCAATGACCGTGTAAAAAGGATACATACAATCGGTACAAAGACATAAAGAGTTGTTTTATTTATTTGTTTGATACTGTAAACTGTACTATTATTGACTTGTAGAGACGATAGAAGCTGCTACCACAAATATGGATGCTAATGATCAAGGTCATCGATATGGTAACTTTCCAAATTATTATACATTCCATCCACCTACGAATCGTCTATCAGTATTGGAAGATACAAATATATTAACTTATATACGTGATGGTCTAAGAAATAGTTTATCATGTGATGGGAAGAAGATGATTGGTAGTGATGGAGATAAAGAAGTAAGTGATAAAGGAGCAAGTGATGATGGAGAGCGTGCTACAAAGAAACTACGTATAGAGGAAACAAAATCATCTCAACAACTACCATCAGATATTATATACTATTGTGACTTAGGTTGCAATGAAGGTGATTTGACAATGGCAATGGCATCATCACTTCTTAAAAAGTATACATCAAATGAACATGATTCTTCAGAAGATGAATCGTTAGTTGATAACGTATCAGAGTCAAAAGGTAGTGGTAGTAATGTAAATGTATTAGGATTAGATCTTGATCCAATGTTGATTGATAGAGCTAATAATAAGTTAGTATCTCCTTCCGATAGTAGTGTTGGTGATAACCAGTCTAAAAAGGTAGAAGAAGTAATATCAAGTAGTATCGATGCAACATTCAAAGTTTGCAATCTATGCTTAGAATCGGAACATAATAATGCATATACATCATATTTGAATGATCAAAATCTTACATCGACATCAACCGCAGAAGAAGAAGCTAAACAATTGTTTCATCTAACAACAATATTCTCAACAACAATGTGGATACATGTACATAGCGGTGACATTGGATTAAAATCATTTTTGGAACGTGCATGTTTATGTACTAAACGATATTTGTTGATTGAACCTCAACCTTCGGGATGGTGAGTAGTAGTGTACATCTTGTATACATATGAGATATTGATACCCTTTGTTTATGATATTCTCACATACCTATTCATGTTTACCACTCACACTCTATCATTCGTTCGTATGTGTGGATACAGTTATCGAAAGGCAAACACACGTCTACGTAAAATGGGTAGACAAGAGTTAGATGATGTAACACCAACACGTTTAAAGATGAGATTAGATATTGAAAGTGCTATTGAACAAGTAGTTATTGGTTGTGGTTTTAGGAGGGTTAGTTTGGATGAGATTAGTGGTACAAAGACCTCTACTAACGATGACGACAAGACTATCGATGACGACAAGACAAAGAAGGGTGCTGCTACTACTGCATGGAATCGATCTCTACAATTGTATGAACGACAGACTTAATACGGGAACTGCATGGGTTGATGATTTAGAAGGCCAAAGCTTGAGAATCACGGCTCTTTTTCTTCTCCTTCTTAGCTGAATTAATTTCATCAACACCACCCGAAACTTCTTCTTTCATCTCATCCTTCATGGATGCCAACATCTTTTTACAAACAGTAACCTTCTTCTTTAGTAACTTCTTTTGATCTTTGGGGTTAAGTTGACATGTAAGAGCATGTTCAAAGTCGACGAGTGCTTCCTCGGTGTTTCCCAAACGCATATTCGCCAAGCCACGTCTGTATAACAACTTGGTATTGTTAGACTCAAGAGAAAGTACGATGGTGGCATCGATAATGGCATTGCCCCAATCTAAATGAAGAGAATATTGAAAGAGTTTGAGTTAGTGATAAGCTGGAGATGGATTAAGACTCAACACAAAACACTAATACACATACCCTCCAACTTGATATAAGCAGCAGATCTATTTGCAAGAGCCAAGGTATTATCAGGATTGGTATCCAATGCCAAGGTATAGAAACGAACGGCATCAGAATAACGCTTCTCGTTCATTGCAGTATTGCCTTCCTGTTTGAACTTGTCACTATCGAGCTCATTATCGGTGAGAGTTTCTTCAACTATATCAACTCGTCTCATAATGGATGGGGATGTTGTAGGCTTGTCTACGAGTTCTTCATCACTGTCACTTGTTTCGACAATACTAATCTTTTGCCACGAAGAATCGGGTGCTTTGATAGATGTATCGCTAGGGATGGTATTGGAAGTTTGTGAATCTTTAGCGGTAGCGGACGACTTGTTATCCTTGACATTTTTACTCGGAGCGGATGATGATGGTTGGGCACTCTCGAGCTCAGTAGCTCCAGGCGTAAATACTTCCTCGATTTCATCATCTTCATCGGCCACGGCATCATCAACTTCTGTAATTGCCATTCTATGGAACTGCTTTGTAGGAGATGGTTCCTTCTCTACCACTACCTTTGGCTCAGCAACAATCTCCGTCTCTACCACCTTTGGCTTCTCTACCACCTTCGGTTCAACAACTTGCGATTTCTTTTGTTGTACGACCTCTTCCTCTTCATCACTATCATCAATCGCGGCTAAAGCTTTATCAACATCAAACTTGTCCCACCGGTCAAAGTATTCCTTAGTACTTAACTTCTCCTTCCTAAAGACTTCGGTAGTGGCTGCTTTCTTGGTAGCTGATTTGGGTGGTGGAGGATTACTCTTCTTGACTATAACTTTGGGCTTGACTTCAAGATTTGCTAGATTAGTATTGGTGACTGCTCGGACAGGAGGGAGAGTAGTAGTATTTACCTTATCAGCGGAACCTTGGCTGCATTGAACTAACCAATCCTGGAGGCTATCCTTCTCACCACATTCTTCGTCATTGGCAGCGGAGGATGAAATTACTTGAACTTTCTTTTTCTGTTCAGGATTAGAAAGCTTAGCAACTTTATCCATGACGGTCATTTCAAGGTGGGGGTACTTTCCAAACTTGCCAGCCTTCAGAGTTTGTAGTATCGCCTTAAGCTCATCAACCGAAGAGCATCGGTTAACATAATCATAATCTAACATTTCAGCAATGACCTCCAACGGAGCATTGTTAGAGGAAGAGCCGCTGCCAAAGAGCGACGTATCATTGAATAGTTCAGCCATTATGTTATTGATACTGCGTAGGGGTGAGGTAGTGTTGGTTAGTGGACTGCTATATGCCAGCTATTGATTGATACTGCTCAGTGACAGAGAACAATTATGGGGATGGGATTAGCTGCCCTGCTAACGAAACATATGTTGGTTAGCTGAGATTGTGAGAAGTGGCAATGTCAAGAAATGAAAATTAGAAAGGTACTGCTACCTACGTACTTACTACCAAACAAAACACAACACACAACAGCAACAAACGATGGGGATTATATTTGACGTATCAAAGCGTAGCAATACCAATGCAAACAACTTTAAGAAACTATGTCGGAGATTGAGATCATTTACCAAAGTCAAAGTTAACAAGGAATGCGAATGAGTTGAACGACTATATGAGGTACATGCTCCGTCAGCAAGAGCTGAATGATATGAATGGCGGTACGGCAGTGCGGAGTCAAGAGACTTTGCGTAGAGTTGAGCTGAATGATTCTACCTTGACT
>Ga0214480_100175_pt1 | contig 30913 bp, 22 predicted proteins | sample M1_20Mar14CPVII9_3_FD_165042 | JGI IMG/M metagenome (GOLD analysis project Ga0214480, IMG submission 165042) | Marine eukaryotic communities from Monterey Bay, California, United States - M1_20Mar14CPVII9sort6BwellE17 | ecosystem: Environmental > Aquatic > Marine > Unclassified | place: USA... | reverse complement strand
CCTCACGGGTGTGCTATTGATCCTGAAGTTGTTAATAACGATTTTATCGAAGACAATATTGGTGGCTCGAGTGACTCTGATCGAACTATAGAATCTGACATGTTCGTTACCATGGTGAGTACATACTGCGCCTGTGTGCGTTTGGATTATGTTTATCTGTATGTGCAGTTTATATGTGTACGTTTATCTACTGCTGACCTGCTGACAATTTATAATATTTCATGCACACTAAACTGTAAAACATCACACTAACATGCACCATCGTATCGTTACCAATTATTTGAAAGTGCTTCTTTGCTAGGTTAGGATTCGTCCAACCACCATCTTGTTTAAAATGTGGATATCATTCATCGGGATGTGGAGATAATAAGAAAGATGATGACAAAGAGGACTGTTGTGAGTTAGTTGCTTGGAGACGAGATGCCAATATACCATTACATCCTGATAAATTGGAGGGTAATCTTTTGTTTTTAACTTGTGATACAGCCAAATGTTTGGTAAATGGTGATGCATACCCTTCTATACGCTGGGACAGTCGCAACAAGAGGTTATTGCATGAGATTTGAAGTGGTAATATATGTTTGTTGTTGTTGCAAAAGCTGTTGAGATTCGAGTTGAGTAGTTCTACATATGTAATGCATATTGTAATAAGTATAGTGCATATGCAATAAGTTATATACTTTGTACAATATGAAATGATTTAACATTAGTTTTTGTTGTTAGTGGATACAAATAGAGAGAAGAATATTCTCCTTCTCTACCCGTTGTCATGTCAGCAAGCGCATATAAAACATAATAGATGCACTCGCGTCATTCTGACAACATGATCCCAACTCAAAACACTCAAACTAATGATTGAAATAATGGTTAACTGCCACCCCCAAACATATATACTGCTCAATCAATAGGTATCATTCGATCAGAGTCACTCGAGCCACCAATATTGTCTTCGATAAAATCGTTATTAACAACTTCAGGATCAATAGCACACCCGTGAGGATAACTCCGTCTCTTTCTTACAACCGCTGACTTATCCATAATATCTATTCTAATACAACAACATCAACAACTAACTGACTGCATGAACCAACTGAAATTTTGCAAAAGCGGTATCCTAATTTACCAAATCAAATAAGTACAGCCATCGCATCCTGTAATTCTAAAGACATTGGTATTGATCCAGGCACGCCGATATATTGATAATATAATCATTTAATCAGTTTTTAACGCTGCGGAATAACAATTTTATCACAAGAGCAAATTATTATGGAGGTACAACAAGCCCCAACTAATCCTCAATCATCCTCGGGATATGAGGCTGATGAAAGGATTGCAGCACGACATGCAGTAACATTAGCTGATGAAAAATGGAGGTCATTATGTACACAACATGCATCAACATTTGTTGCAGCAGAAAGAAGACACGTATCAGTACAAAAGGCATTGCAAGAATTATTAATAAAGATTGAAAGTGAGACAAAGCCTAGTGTTAAAAGAGTTGGTAAGGCATTGGATCCCAATTATAATTCTAAATCTAGTAGTGGTGACGACGTTAATAATGAGGGCAAGTATGATGATGAAGAGGATGAAGAAGATGAACCTCCTATTCAACCCGCAACAACCCTACTGGCAGATTTAGCAGAGAAACATCGGCTGCGTCGTCGCACATTAATGCAACATTCATCATTATTGGAATTATTAGAACTGCCTTCATTAATGGATGCATGCGTTCGTAGTTCATTGTACGAAGATGCACTAAGTATTGCCGGGTTTGCTAATACATTAGAGAGAAGACATTTATTAGAACAACAACAGGGCAGTAGTAGTGCTGAAAAGAAGGAAGAAGATGGAAATAAACAACAGCAGCAAACAAGTGAACAAAAGGGCGATGTTGTTGCAGGAGTAGTTCAGGAAATTAGACGCAGAGAGGCTGATCTACGAAGGATGCTCATCCATAGACTACGTCAAGATGTTACCATGCCTCAATGTCTTGAGGTTGTTACTGCATTACGACGATTAAATGGTGTCGAATTAGAACGACGAAATAATAGTAAAAGTCTTATTGGTAGTAGTGGGGCTGTGGCAAATACTGCTACCCCAAAAGATTATGATTTGGAAGCAGTGCATGCTGCGATGGAGATGAGGTTGCAAGTAGACTTCCTTGAGGCAAGAGATGCCTGGCTTGAGGGGGGAGTTACAACAATTGGCTCGGCACAGGCTGCAGCTGTGGTTGCATCGTCATCTTCATCCGATAATAAGGGAAGTTCGACATCGGCTCAAGCAGAACAGATCTTGGATGGTATCGAACGATACAGGACAAGATGCTTTGAGATTGTTACTCAATTTCTTGCAATCTTTAGGGGCTCGTTTGCTCCATCCCAAGCATCATCGTCATCCAATAATCATGATCATTCATTCTCCCTATTGTCAATGTGGACAGCTCGACGTATTCAAACATTCTTAACCACCTTGGGATCGAATATGACTACACATGTACATGATACTGCCACTTTAAGAGATGCACTTGACGCGGCATCTTTCTTTGCCTCTAGTATGGGACGAGTAGGGACAGATTTTCAACCATTGCTTGCGCCGATCTTTGAGCCTCGACTTACTGAAATGGTTGTCGGGCAATGGAATGATGGACTAACAGGTATGGTCGAGACACTGAAAGCTTGTCGGGATGCAGGCGTTGCGTCTCCATTATTCGGAGCTGAAACATCTAATAAGGATGGCGAGTCGGGAAGTAATACAGATGGGATGGAAATGATGATGTCATCTCGTACACCGGCCCCACCTAGAAAATTACTGGCCATGCCTCCCCTAGCTCGCTTTCTTAATGCATACCTGGGAGGCTTGAACGAATTGCGCAGATGTCTTTTGCCTGGTGCCTTCCCTGCCATTCGATCGGCCCAAGCTAAGCTCTTGGCTGATGTTAAACTTGCTTTACAACAGAATGAGCGTGCTGCTTTAACACCGGGATTGCGTGGCGAGGCTTCAAAGTTGCGCGAGATAGCATCGAAGATGAAGACTGAGTTTGACAACTGCCTTGAACCATACATGACTAATTGTTTGAATGTAGCTCTAGGATCCGTAGACTATGCAGTAGAAGAGGCAAAGAAGGCAGCAGAAATTGCAGCGGAGAAAGCCCGTATCGCAGCAGAAAAGGAGAGAGCGGAAAGGGAAGAGAAAGAGAAGGAACAGGCTCGTATTGCTGCCGAACAGGAAATATTAAGGAAGGAACGAATTGAGAAAGATATGATGGAGGCGAGAGAACGTCGACGTAAGGAGCTCGAGGAGAAGGCTGCCGCCGAGAAAGCCGCAGCTGCAGTGAGCACTGATGAGAATGAAGATATACTTGGTGATGATGATGCTGACATGTATGGGTCAGACTCCGATTAATTAGCTCTTCGATATGTAACTTAGGCATAACTATTAATTGTATCCTCTTACAACACACAAGTGCAAATAAATAGTATCCAACTTTTTCCATGTGATACTATCCAACTTTCTAGCAGTGATACTGCACAGAATAGTCAAAATAGATCATAAACATCATCAACCTGCAAATAGATATATAGCAGGTCCACTGGACGATATTTTGTTGTTGTATATTATTTTATTCCTCAACACTCATTAAACTAAAACCCCAAACCAGCCAACCATCCTCGAACCTCCCTAGCATAATCTCCATTAACTTCAATAGCCCCTCCAGTTCTAATACGGATTGGATTTTCTGCATTAACACCTCTACCTGCCTCTCCTCCTCCGTGTGCACCTGTGGATGCTGATGTTAGGATGCCTTTCTTGCCTAGTGGCAAACGCAATACAGCACGTAATTCATTAATAAATGCTGGTACATCTCCTGCTACATTTCGTATAATTGTAGTATGTTTTGTGCCATGAATTCTATAATATTGATCCATTTTGATATCATTATTGTGTTATAACAAAGGGAATATTGTTCAGTATTGATAATTATTATAAAGTATAAAAGATGTGCACATCTTATGCACAAAACACTTTCAATAAAGTTGCAACTCATTGCAATAATAACAATAGTAAAAACTCACCTAATATCTCGATAAACAGGTAAAAATCCAACCGAACCAAATGGTTTACGTCCCGTCCTTTTCACTTTAAATGGATATTCTGGTATTTGTATCTCATCTGGATTTGGCGGAGCACTCCACCCATTACCTAAAAAAGTTGGATGGTATATCGCGGGATATGTTACACTAGGTATTGTTGGTTTCTTGGGCACATGTCCTGACTTCTTTAATAGACGTAATCGTGCTGGATTATTCTTAAAGAGACGTTTCACTTGTGTTGCTGAATGCTTTGTTCTGTATGATGTTTTAGAGGTTGAGTTTATTGTTGAGATGATGGGTAGAGTACTATTTGAAGTGCGAGCTACCGCCGGGGAAGCAGCTCTGTATAACGCTGAAAGAGGACGTAGGAGAGACATTGCAGATATAATAACGGATTGATCTCCTTCTTTATTGCCACTAAACTATTTGATTATTGATATGATTGCTATGAGTAGGTATGAGTTGTTGTCTGTTGTGCAACTAAGGTGAAATCTTAGCAATAGAAATATTACACTTGTCATATTTTGAAGAGTATCAGAACCCACCTTACTACAACTGCATCTCTAATATCCAAATTTGGCGTGGATTACTGATACGATATCCAAGGTGATAGTCCCATTTATTCATAGCATTTGTTGTTAGTGCGGTGTGGTTGAAAATCTTGGAGTATCACTGGAGCTCCAAATTATTGCAATTTGCAATACATTTTTGCACATTGTATGTTGAGATGCACTGAACTTATCATCCATTGCTTTAGACTTTAATTGATAATGAAAAGACGAAATACAAACCCATTTGATGACGGCAATGATACCCCGCGAGAGAGCATGAGAGAAAGATATGAAGGCAGCAATAATAACAAGGAAAGTGCACCGTCTTCATATCTTTTCCCAAACTTTCTATCCTCATGGATGGCAACTGAAATATCATCATTGCCTTCCTCTACCAACTCTTTATTAGAAGATGAAGCAAATGATAATAATAATGATGATGAGAGTTTATATAGATATCATGATTGTATATCTCAAGAAGAAGAAATTGATACCTCTTTAGATTATGAACATGATGAAACTACAACCTTGTTATCTGCATTATCACCATTACGGCGACAAAGTATACGATCCTACAGCGCAACTTCTAACACTCCAATTCGTAAGAATACCGGTACCGATATACGCATTGATACTGTTACATCACAATCATCACAACAGAATGCTGCTATTGAAAGTATTTATAGTCCGTTATCCCAAGCTTTGGCAACATGGTTATCACCCTATGCAGATTCTGCAAAGCGTGCCGGGCGGAAGATTATGTTCTCGGAAGAGGAAGATTCATTATCAAGTGTTGGAAACTCTCAGCACTCCAATATTGTAGGAGAAGAGACTATACATTCAGTTAGATTTCACTCTGATCATTTAGACAGTAGCAGCAATGGCCAGCGAAAGCGTCGGTTGACACCTTCTTCTGCACTTGGTAGAACTTTATCATCACCTGCATTAATGACTACAATGTCAAATGATAACAACAATACTGGTACAATAGTAGTGGAATCAAATAGTGATAGCGGTATAGTACTAAAAGATATAGTTGTCCAAGGTGAAAACAATACACAATCAGATGACAACAATGGCGGTGGTATAGTCATACATCCCTGGACGAAGTTAATATTACTTGAAGAATTGGGTACGGCATGGTCATGGTTTGTATTACTGCTGCCATATGTATTCTTGATATTGGCAGTATTTTTAGATGGCGATACACAATTCAAACATACAATTGTCGGACCACTCAGGGGAAATAGAAGCTGTGATGATATGGTACGTGGATCTGTTCCCACTCCCTTTGATGAGTCAGTGAAGGGTTATTATCCCGTGCCTTTTCATTTCGAGGATGGTCATAAACACAAATCACATAATAAGACAAGAAAAGCCAAGTTTAATGGCTCATGCACCTTTCCCTTTGAGCTAAGAGAAGGAGTGGGGTTACTCTCACACGGTAAAGATGCAGCATCAAACTCGACCATGTCATCGACATCGATTCTGAACTCAAGATATCGATACCTAATGTCTCATGGGCATGCATTTACATCTGGAGTGATATCAAATGTCCCTCCGACATCTCAATCTCTCAGAGGATCAGTGAAATTTAATAACCTATCAAGTAGAGCGGTTGCTTTAGTTGCTAGAGGATCTGTGCTAGTATCTGCCATTGTATTTCAACGTCCAATCAGTGGAAACAGTACAAGTATTACAGCATCATTACATTGGTCACCGGTGTTGATTTTAAGTTCCAAAAGGTTAGATATGGTCTGCAAATTGAATAGCGAGGACGAGGAGAAACATAATGCGCCGACATGGACATGCAGCAGTCGACGGATAATAGATGCATTCTTTTCTCTACCAAATACCGCAGTGTTAACGGGAGGAGATCTTCGAGTTGATATACTCTTGTCTCACCACAAAAGTCAAAAGGCATTGAGAGATGGTCTTTGGTTTGATGAGCAAGGAGGTATCATGAGTGAAGCGGATGATGACTATGTGATAAGCGGCGTCAACGACAATCTCGCCATGTCAAGCGCAGAGAAAATTTTGTCTTCGGCTGATATATCTCGCCCACAACAATTGCTAGCTGAGCTTTCTTCGACATCTCTTTACAAACTTCAGCATCAAAGTATGGCTTACAATAATGTTATAGAGGGAACAAGAATATTCTCACTCACAGTGACGTTAGTATTTCTGTGTTATTGGTGGTGGAGTATGGGAGTAGCAAGTGAAGGCTTTGATATGATTGATAGCGAAGATGACAATACAACAGCAACTTCATTATGGAGGAGAATTACATCACCAATATACAAAGTAGCTAGAATGGTATCCCGGAGATGCAAGAGAACTAATCAAGCATATCGATTTTGGTGGCAAGATCCTTGGTGCATGTTTCCAGAGAGGAGATATCTACTTATGCTTCTATTCTGTTTGATTATGCTACAGAATCCACTGTTGGCATATGCATTCTTTCATCCATACCTCTATGGCAGTGCAAGGTTTAGATTTGCTGCAGATACAGTGTCAGGGATGAGTGTTCATGGTATATTATTCCTCTGGCTTTGCTTAGTCCATGGTCTAAGATACCACACAGCTGACATTTCAAGACGTCGGTTGGCCTTTCACAGTCGTATATTAGAGCTTAGAGAAGCTACCTCACATATGTCTCCAGATAATACAGAATTTGAAGACACTCAATGGGGTAGAGTTAGATGGTACTATCAACAGTATGGTGATGTCGAAGGAGGTGGTACTGCTGTCTTGAAGATGAAACACGACACTGAATCAGACTCGTTTGTAGAGTTCATGTTTCCTAAGGTTGCTCTATTATTTGTTGGTATTGTGGCATCCATTACAGCAGCTGCATCACGATTTCCCATGTCAGAGAGTAGCTCAATTAGCGAAAGGATAGAGTTAAACCCAGATAGGTTCGGAAGTGGCAGCAAGGTATATGTACTAAGCTCCGTCGTGCAGCTGGTTGTCATACAAATATGGAGCATCTACATTATCTACACAAGTTTTGTAACGGGAGAACGACTCAAGAGAGAGCCTTTTCTTAGTACTAGACCTGCTCAGCTGGCATTCAGGGTGAGTTGCCACTCTTTCAGATGTCTAAGATGCTTCTTTACTTTCTCTTTCTCATACTTTTTACCCTCATACATCATGGTTTTAGGTACTCTCTGGTATTTTGATACTTGGATTGACGTTCAGTATTGCTCTGTTCTATTTCCATTCACTCAGCTTAATCAGTAACGAGGAGTCTTCTTCCGAGAGATCCGCAGACGATAGTGATATTATATATGACACGTCAATAGGAGGAAGTGACGACGAATCTTGGGACTTACTACTGACTTTAATCCGTCGAGCAACAACCGAACTCCCTTATGTTGGCACTTCGTCTAACATCGGGCCAGGCAAGATCCTTTATGCAACAGCTTGCTCTCTCGTATTGGCTGGTATCTTTCTACCATCATCTCATTTCCATCCTTCAAAGAAGGAGCAAAAGGCAGCTGATGAAATAGTAGCAATGGGACCCGATCAATACTCTAAACAGAACATGCTATCAGATATGGACAAGCGATATCAGGGAAAGGACAAGCGATTCGTTGTTGCACTCGCTCGTAACACACATACATGGAGAGTTTTTCCTCTACCAACGAGAAGTCATGCCTTGATCAGTCAACACACGCTTAAAGAACAATTGAATATTGTAGGTACTCTTCAACTATATTTTGATGGTCGACACTTCAATATGCACAAGTTCAAGTTTGGCAGAGGAGCAATCTACAAAGGAAAATACATTCCAGTGTTTTGTGTAGAAATAGCATGTTGGTTACTCGAGGCTTCTTGGCAAGCCTATTATTCATCAACAGAATACTCCTTGAATAACTGGGCCCCTGGTAGAATGCGTCTTGATCAGATCGGTCTCAAGCTAGAGCGAAATATCAACGATAGTGAAACTGATACTCATGTCTTTGTAGCAACTAACATCTCCGAACAAGTAGAAGGCGAAGAAGATAGTATTATTGTCGTTTGCTTTAGGGGTTCAGCATCACGCACTAACATCAAAACTGATCTGTCGTTTAAACAAGTACCTTTACCTGAAAAGATCATGTGTGATATGCCAGCTTTCAACATTCGACCAGGAATGCCGATTGCGGTTGACGAGACATTATGGGATGAACAGGCATCTTCTTCTTTGCCATCAGTACTACAAGATATAATAAATGGTCCCTCTGGGCATTACAAATCTTGGCCAACAACTGGGGAGGAAACTGCTGATTATTCCAGTACAAATGCATGTCATCCTGTCGATCTGGATCAATCAGTCTTTATACCAACTGTGTCTAATGCAGGAAAGGCAATTATTCGTGCCACTCCAATGGCAAGACAGGCTCTGCCTTGTGTTCACGAAGGCTTCCTCCAAAACTATACAAAGATACGGCACGAACTCGTTGAAACTATTCTATCTATCCTCAAACGACAATTGGAAAAATCTGTCAAGCGTAGTCACCACTCAAGCAATAGATACAGTGACGATGGTGATGGTGTTCAGCCTCTAACTCTTCCCAAGATATACATTACTGGACACAGTATGGGCGGTGCTATTGGTCAGCTACTAGCACTTGATCTTGCTAGTAATTGCGAGATCGTTATTGAACAGGCTTTGCCAAATGATAAAGGCATCAACAGTGGCAGTGGTAATCATTCAAGGCAAAGCCTATCCTCATTTGATAACGACGATGATATGATAGAGGAGGCAGCAGGCTTGTCAGACTTGAATTGGCTTGGTCAGCGGTTAGACGGCCCAAACAGTAGTAGTACTAAGATTCCAACAAAGAAAATACGCCTTCGTCCTCCAATTGCTGTATACAGCTACGGTCAACCACGTCTCGGTAACAATGCATTCAAGACAATATACAAGAAACGAGTTCCTCATACATTCAGAGTCTGTACAGAAGGAGATGCAATCACAACTATGCCATCAACAGGCCCCTTCTTTGGAGGTATATATCGCCATGCTGGACTTGAAGTTCTACTAGAAGAAGGTTGTACCGGCAATATCTTAGTAGGACCCACAGTGGTTGAGACTTTACTAAGATTCACTAAAGTCAGGACTTCGTTAGATGCTCATTCACTGGAGAGGTATCGTGAGTCCCTAGAGAGTGCTCTTGGTAGAGAAGACTTGAAGGAGTACTATCGTGGTCATGGTGGAAAGGTACGACATAACAATCAAGATGGCAATGGGTATCTATCAGGCAATAGTGGACCCCTCCCATCTTGGGTCACGAGTGTTAAACGATCACATGATGATAATGTATGAATGATAGATACTAAGCAGTTAAGCTAGCTAACAAATTCCAATTACACCATTATAGATCATACATCTAATTCAGATTTGTAACTTCTTTCTATTAGAATCTGATACCCAAACCACATTTCAAATGAATATGCATGTCGAGTACTCTTACTGTTACTTTTGCTTATCCCCAGCACAACACGGTATTGTATTGATACAGTAACCCATACTACCTTCTTCAAGTCTAATATCTGATAATTCATCCCCCCCTCTTTAAGTTCTATAACATAGCATATTCCTCTCTCTAATTCTTATCATCACGAACATCAGCATAGATAATTGGGTCACTTCTAGTCAATTGTTCCGCATATGTCTCAGCAACTTCTAGTGGATACTTTCCCATAAACGCTTCACCTGTCTGCATAGCACTTTTGAATAATGTTGCAGCATCATCTTCACTACAATCTTCTACAACCTCGAACATTCGTGTTACTGTATGTTCCTGACCATACTCTTCATCACCAATTAGATATAAACGGTACATAGGAGCATCCTCAAAGTCATGTATCTGTTCTGGTTCACTTGGTTTGAACTTCTTCTTTTGTTTCTGTTTCATTTCTGACTTTTGAATTGTGGTAGTAACTTGTTTTGTCTTTGGTGTTGCAATTGCTGAGCCTCCGCCTCCACTATCTTTATCACTGTTGAGATGTGATAATTGTCGACAACTTCTTTGATGGAGAGGTACATTTGTGAAGGCCGATGCAGTTGTTGTTGCAATTGCAAGTGTGCATAGAATCTTTTGAATACGAGCCATGATTGATGATGATAGTATTATTGATTGTCTCCTTATATCGTCTCTCCCCTTTACAAAGAACAGTAGTAAATTTTATGATGGCAAAATGACGATGAATTTTGGATTTTACACATTCCATGTGGAGGTGTGACAGACGTATGAATTGGCACAACGATATCTACTGGATATCTATGTTGCGATTGCTCAAGACAGAGCAGTACCATAATCCTTAAACATAAATAGAACACGTACGCATTAAACTGTAGTCTTTCAAGGTATATAAGCAAAGAGTTAGCGCGTGCTTTGGTATCTTTCCTTCTTTCAAATAACTTGTCGGTAGTTTGGTTGAAACATATATTTTATCTTACTCTGTAGCTTACTTAAACCAAGAAAGAGCTAAAACAGTACACAATTCTTGCATTGCTTGACATTAATACTTATAATAGGACTAACTGGATGCATCCATATATCCCCAAATGGTATATTTTCTTTTTCCAAGCTCCACAACATATCTGAATTGTACTATTCTTGTCGATAGTGCAACACAAAATGGTCAATACAACAAATAAGAGTGATATCGTTTCTTCCGATTTCATTTCACTCGGTGTCATTTAGATGCAAATAACCACATAAGATTTGATATCACTAACACCAATTTCCAACTACTTCCATCTTAAAAGACAAAATGTGTTTTATTGACTAATGGCAGGATTCGGGCCACCTCTTCTCAACTCTGGAGGTTTCTTTGGTACAGACATTGCAATATATGGTTTAAGTGGAAATCCTGTTAAATTCGGTACCATCAATTGTAATTTTTTCAATGGATTTGTAATAAATTTCCCCTTGGATGTTAATCTACCCTCACTCGTACCACCCTTTCCTTTGTAATATCCTTTACCAACACGTTTTGGATTTAGTGGTAATCGTTTTGCTGCTGATTTAGATAGATATTTTGACATATATCTACGCGTTTCATTATTATTATTAAAGAAGGTTGATGTTGATGTTAATGTTTGTTGTATCATGATATTATTATTATAACATGTTGTTGGTATCTTTGTCGATGACGATGAGGTCACCCTACCGATGAGGGATATTATTCTGGAAGATTGCCACATAAGGAAAGAGTAGATAAAAGGATAGTGATGAGATAGAGGCGTGAGATTATGGTGCTATTGTTGGGCGGTGGTCGGTGGTGGCGGTGCTGTTTTATGAGAGTTTGTAAGGATACCGTGTAGATTTTCATAAAAATCGATTATTAGGAGCTGCTACTACAAACTTCACAACTACTATCAACATGGCAAAGCACGGACTTAGCGAAGACGAGGTAGCAGACCTCAAGGAGGCATTCAGCATGTTCGATATTGACGGCGATGGTACGTTTTTTTATTATTCAGCGGCGGCAATAATTGCAAAGATTTCGGTATCGATTATCTCGTTCAGGCAATCAGCCTGCTGTATATAAACCCAATATCCCTGGTTGGGTTTGACGCTGGTATTTGTTAATTAGAGGTGATATTAAGGTGTTGTTTGATGCAAGTCATATACTCCGGGCGCGCATCATTATCCAAGATACCTTTGTCCATATCCTTAAGAGTTTATCTGTATTTTATTTGTATTATACCGATAATCTTTTTACAATCTCATCCTATACTGTATTCATATCTAATAAATTGTATTATTGCAGGTACTATTACAAAGACGGAGTTAAAGGAAGTTATGAAATCACTGGGCCAAAAACCAACTGATAAGGAACTTGAACAAATGATCAAATCAGTGGATAAAGATAATAATAATGAAATTGATTTTGAGGAATTCTTAACCCTAATGAGTTCTAAAAAGCCTGGTAAGGATGATCCTGATAGGGAATTAAAGGACGCATTTGCCGTATTCGATGCCGATGGTAGTGGAACAATTTCTCGATCAGAATTGAAGAAGCTAATGAAGAGTTTGGGACAAAAGCTGTCAGATGCAGAGCTTGATGCGATGATGGATGAGGTTGATACGGATGGAAACGGTGAAATTGATTTCAAGGAATTCAAGTCAATGATGGTGCGTGTATTCTTGTGTCATTGTTAGTTTGTGTGTTGCTATTCAAGTATGACAAACTAATAATTTGATTCACTCTCCTTTTTAGCAATCGTAATTGGGACGGGGAATGTGTCAGCTCTCATATCAATCATATTAACTTGATTTCTGTCGTTGGTATTTATTGTGGTGCACGGTAGTTTTTATCTCTTTAGTACCAGTACCCGATTGTTTAAGTGGTATTATCTGTAGAGGTATATTGATGTTGTTTTAGGATGACAAGTATAGGCAACGGGGGATTTTATGTTTATCGAAGCTACATTTATATACAATGGGGGAGATAGATAAACATGATGTACAGCCTATTTAATAAATACTGTGTATAGTGACGTGTGATTTGTTAATATTTATTATCTTTTGGCTTGGGACTATGTAACTATGTAGATGTAGGTTAGCCAAGATCTATGTTCTCCGTATCAAAGAAAACGCCTCCCTGAATGGGCACCATTACCCCAAGCTCTACTATCAGGCCTAAGCCTTAGTCACTATTCATACTAACCTCTCAAGTCTCATATCCTAATTACTGAACAATCGACTAGATCTTCTCTTCTCCTCGTTTCCTTATAATCTAACTTTAACCTCCTGCCTGCCCCAACATACCTATGAAGGATACGCTTGAGGTATCCTTCCCTTCTTCACTTAGTAAAAGAATCATAAATCATAAACCTCTCTGATTACTTTAAAAGTTCTCCACACATATCAAGTGTTGTACATATGTATTCATAATAGAGATTGGTCCTTTGACCTTTGCTTAATAAGGGCAATTGATTGGGGCAGTTGAGTCAAAATTTCGGATACCGATCTTCTTACTGACTTTGAACTACGATAGCTCATAATAAATTATTACTAACAAACTCTTTACAACAAACAACATATTCAACATGGCTGATCAACTTACCGAAGAACAGATTGCTGAATTTAAGGAGGCCTTCTCCTTGTTCGATAAGGACGGTGATGGTAAGTTTGGGTAATAGCCCGTTAATATTTTCACCCACTATAAAATAATTGGTTGGTGAGGCTGGTTGTACCTACGAGGCTGATCAGCCCGCAAATGGATAAGTATTGCAATTAATTGCAGCCAGTACTTTCAGGCAATATGCTAGGCTATAGATCAATTATCCTTCGTTTTAACGGGGTGGTTGGGTACGGCTGTAATTATAACACATCATATGCATATAATATCGGTTATGGTACACCATACAATATATAAGAAAATTGATCGTTGATATACTACCAGCCCCGATATTGAAACCCCGTATTATGGGCATTGATGGCGTTTAATTGGTGGTATTTCAGCACCATATGATATCAGTCAATTTAATTGGTGGTTGTGTGTTTAGGTGTTGATTGAATTGTAATTATGTGTCTAAATGTTTGGGACTGTTTTTATTGCAATTATTTGTTTTGGAGGATAACCAAGCCTACTTATTCATCACACGTGCCTGTATTTTATAATTATTTACTAATATATTGTTATTGATAACATTCTCCTCATTCAGGTACCATCACCACCAAGGAACTTGGAACTGTCATGAGATCTTTGGGACAAAACCCCACTGAGGCTGAACTTATGGATATGATCAATGAGATTGATTCCGACGGTAACGGTACCATTGACTTCCCCGAGTTCTTGACAATGATGGCTCGTAAGATGAAGGATACAGACAGTGAGGAAGAAATCCTTGAGGCATTCAAGGTTTTCGATAAGGACGGAAATGGTTTCATTTCAGCTGCTGAATTACGTCACATCATGACCAACTTGGGAGAAAAGCTTACCGATGAGGAGGTTGATGAGATGATCCGTGAGGCTGATATTGATGGAGATGGTCAAATTAACTACGAGGAATTTGTGAAGATGATGATGTCCAAATAAATACTGTCAAAATTTGGTAAATCACCACCACCCGTGTAATTGTTGTTTCCTTTTGGAGAATCTGCTTGTGTATCTTTTTGTGTGTCTTAGGGAAATTGATTATCTGGATGTAAAAAAAGGTTAGAAGCAGTTCTCTCTGTTTTAGTTGTTGGCGCCCATTAAGCTCCTTGGAGGTGATTGGCTTTTGGATGCTTTGAATCCGGCTGATGGCTGCCCACGCACTCTTTATTATTAGTATAATATAAAACATACCAGTGTTGTCTAATGACTCTATTTCGTAATATATTTAAGTTGGTGTTGGACATAATATGGTCACAGCTCTAACCTTGAAGGCACCACCTCAAGCACACTTCTCCGGCAAGCCACCACACTTAAACATGCGGCCATCTCAGAGATTGGAAGGTAAGATAAGCCCGTTCTCCGCCGGATGAAGGAGTTCCTCTAATATCACTCTACTCATTTCACTTAGTTTCTTTTCAACGTCCGCCTTCTTCTCGCCGGGCTCACCTCTCATTTCAATATAATACTTGAACTTAGGTTCAGTACCACTTCCTCTAAACTGCGCAACACATCCGTTTGTGAATCGAAATGTGATCATATTAGCTTCTGGAAGTGTTGGTTTCTTGTCTTCGGTTGTGCTATCATACCTAGGTGGCCCGAGATCTCGGACGCTCTCCACTTTATATTCACCAAGACAATCATAATACTTGCCACTATTTCTCATTTGCTGCATGATTCTCTTGACTATGGAGGGGTCGTCACATCTGTAGTAGCCATTGTTACAAACAAACTCTCCGTACTTATCATGCAGCTTCTGAAGATGAGATGTCAGTGTTTCGCCATTTGAATACAAACCAGTAGCCAACGTCGCTATGACTCCTAGTGCACTAATTCCATCCTTGTCTGGAACTCCACAGCAGGCAAAGCCTATTGCCTCCTCATATCCAAGAAGCACTCTGTAACCTTCGTCTTGAAGAGTGTTTACACGGTTACCAATCCACTTGAAACCAGTCAGTGTTTCCTCAAAATGAAATCCTTCAACCTGAGCTACAGCTCCCAGCATCTTTGAGCTGACAGTAGATGCTAGCATGGCTACAGGTTTATTTGAGTTCTTTCCAATTGTTTCCCATAGCCAGCAGCCTAATAGAGTTGCAATTTGGTCTCCAGTGAATACAGTCCACTGTCTATCTTTCTTCTTATACTCTGCTACTCCCAATCTATCGGCATCAGGATCATTAGCCAATACTATATCACAATCATTCTCAATTGAAAATGCCATTGCTTCATCTAGCGCTCCCTTTTCCTCTGGGTTTGGGAACGGCACAGTTGGAAAGTCAGCATCGGGCTTTTCCTGAGATGGTACTATACAGAAAGGTGGTAGGTTGAATACTTCAAATGATCTCTTTGCATATGGAGTGCCAACACCATGCATTGCAGTGTAGGCGAATTTGGGCAGAGATGTAGTACTACCATTATTCATATCATAAGTGACGAGTCCACTGGCTTTGATAGATGCAAAGTAGGCATCTTCAATTTGTTTGGTTTGTATGGAATCACTTAATCCATAACATTCTTGACCATCAGACTGAGTCTTTAGCTGTTGTAACTTGGCTCCGTAATCTATCCATGGTTTGAGATTCTCCTTCTTGATAATGGTTTGAGCGATTTCCTCATCCACTGGTGGTCTAATCTGACATCCATCATTCCAATATACTTTATACCCGTCGTCCTGCTTTGGATTATGTGATGCGGTAATCATTACGCCGACTGCTGCTTTTAGATGTCTAACTGCAAATGCCAATATTGGTGTAGCGATATATCCATCAAGTAGTATGCATTCAATACCTGCTTGTTCAAATACTAGCTTTGTATATATTGAAAATTGTTTAGATGATAGATTGAACTTTGAAGTTGAACGATGATCATATCCAACTACTGCCTTTAAAGAAGATGAAGTGTTGTCTTTCTTGTTTGAATCAAGTACATATCTTGCAAGCCCTTGTGCTGTTTGTATTACTATCAAATCATTCATACCACTTGCACCAGGCTGCATACGTGCCCGAAGTCCTGCAGTACCAAACTCTATCCGTTTTGTATTGAATAGTTCATCTAATTCTCTTGATGCATCATTATCATTTTCTGCTTGTGCAGTTAAGTTCTGCACATAAGTTGAGGTTGTTTGATTTGGATCTAGCTTTGACCATTCCTTTGCAGTGGAGCAAATTACTTGTGATGCCATAATAGATTATATATTATTATCAAACTTGCAGAGCCGAAGTAGTCCAAGTAAGTATTAACGGTAGGTACCTAGAGTTGTTGTTATGTATGTAGTTGTTTGCATGGCAAAAAAAAATGAGAGTTTACCGTATGGTACTCCATTTACTAAGGTTTGTGCGCACGTTGTACGATATGCACTCCAGTCTATAACAATAACTACCTACGTACCTATACCACGCGGATATAGACGTATATACTAACAACCTATCCAACAATAACACTAAAACATCATGGCAAAGAAGAATAAGAAAGCCACGGCGGAGGCTGCTGTTGTCGTCGTCGAGGAGGAGGAAGAAGAGGTATTAGGTATGTAATTGCTTTCTATGTTTTTGATCATTACACATCACATGTGAACTAAACAACAATTGCAAAACACAACAGTGGAAGAAGAGGTGGAACTACTACAAGTGGATGTTGGTGATATTATTAAAGTAAAACAAATCCTTGATGAAACCGTGGCCGGGACATTTTTAGAAGAGGATTTATCCGCTCATGGTGAAAACGTACAAATTGAAGAGGAAGTAAGTCATGATAATAAGAAACTAATTTTGATGACAGCAGCATGTTGCTTCGCGGCTATTGCGCAATTTGGATTGGCTACCGATTTTCCTAAAAATCGTATATTATTGGGTGCATGTTGTGCAGCATACTTTTGTTTAAGTGGTATACTTCAGCTTATCATGACATTCATTGATAAGGATTGTATAATGATGACAAAACCATTAAAAGACGAGGAGGCAATTAAGTTGGTAAAGGCTGGGGGTAATAAGGATATGGATAAGTATGGAATTCGTATACGAACACAATTCCCTCGTTTCTCCGAGTATTATACTGTTATATTAGAGTTTCAAGGAAAGGAATTATCTGAATTTGTGACACAAACTTGGAGTGTTGGACAGTTTTTTGATGTGGATGGTTACTTTGATGAGGATGGGTTGATGATTGAGGTCGAGAAGTTATATCGACGATTTGAGGCTGGTAAATTTGATAAGGTAGATAATAAGAGTGTTGTAGGAGGTGGAAGCAAGGCTAGTAAAAAGAAGAAGAAGAACTAATTCCTTGAGCTATGATTTATGAATGTCAGGAGAAGAAAGAGGAGCAGGGGTAGGGGATGTGAGATAAAAGGAAATTGCAGTACCGTCAAATCTAATGAATAAGCCTTCTCTTCTTCTCTATTATGAATGCATTTGTAGATTATGATAGTATCACATATCACTATCATATCTTATTTGTTATGAATAATCCTGTCTCTTCGTCTCGTGTACAACTCGATGCTGATATACAATTACCATTCATACAAATAAGTACATCTCCAAGTGAACCAATAGAGGTAGCAGCAACCGCAGCCCCGATGTTAAATGCTGCATCGGAATCATGAAATTTGGCTGGCTTTGTCGCTCCAGTAAACACAACGACACATTGCGATAACTTCTCGGCCAACTCATGTTGGATATACTTTGCAGTATCTATCATGGTGTCTGTCCCATGAGTTACTATGATTCTAGTAGATTGTCTTTTTGTCACTATTTTCTGAATAGCATTAGCTATAATAAACTGCAATCGTCGTTTGTTATTTCTTGACTATCTTTTTGGCAAATGCTTTTTACTTGATATGATATCCAAGTTGGGGTGATTATCTAATATATGTTTTGCTGCCGGTATGTCACCAAACTCAAATGCATATCCTGCGGTAAGGCGAGGATAATCTTTATCAATAGTACCACCCATGGTTAAAATATGAACATCTGGTTCGTTGTCGTTGTCATCAAAGTTATTAGTCGAAGTCATTGGTATTTATAAACCTTCCTTTACTCTTCTACTATCGAAGTACCTATTAAAGAACTGCCTGTATTCTAATTTACTGCGCCAACTAGAGGTATACTAACACAACACTGAAAGCCGCGCCGCCACTAATAAAATTATTTACACTCTCATAAAAATGAAGGATACCATCGCCATTGTCCAAATTCCAATCAAGATTACTTGAGTTTGAGAGTGTTATTTGCGGGGCAGAGTATGATGTATCAAAATAAGTGTTAAGTACACACACAAGTAACAACATACACACATCAAATAAACCCTATCTTTCCTCTTTTTTGAAATAAACGCGACAATATGACACCCGGATTTGGTGGTTTCCAAGCACAACCAACACAACCGGCTGAGATAGATGCATCTACTCCATTTGTGGCTGCTGCTGATGGAGATCTTGACTTATTGAAATCATCCATCAAACAGATAAATCTCTCTCCGAATGCAAAAGACTCAAACGGATTCACTTTATTACACGCTGCCTGTGGATATAGTCGGATTGAGGTTATAAATTGGTTATTAGATCTAAATAATAACGAATCAACAATAATAGATGTGAATGCTCGAGATAGTGATAATGATACACCTTTACATCACTGTGATGATGTAGAGTCTGCTCGGATACTAATAGAGAAAGGTGGTGCTGATCATCAATTAACAAATAACGAGGGCAAGACTCCACTACAATCAAAAGAAGCAGAGTTAGAAGAAGAAGACGAGGATGACATCGACAGTGATGATGAAGATATGGAGAAGTTAAAGCAATTGGTAGTATACTTAAAGAGTCTATCAGTGTAACAAAAGAACAATCTTAATCTACATCTTCAATAAAGTAGTGACAATTAAAGCTACATATCACTGAGATTTGTCACTTGCAAACATCTATCATTAAATAAGTAGACCTCTGATTTATCATTCACACTGCTTGGATAAACTTGTGCATCCGCTCTAACATATCATCAACAAATCTACTATCATGACAAAAGAAATGGTCACCGCCCTTATACACTTTAAGCTCAGATCGTTCATCCTTACACAATTCTAACCATTTGTTTTCAGAATCACGATGATCTTCTGATCCATTAAAGTACAATATTGGGATATTCAATGTAGGAATTAGATCTGCAGGTGATACTGAATGTAAACAATCACACTGTGCAGCACCCTGTTGGAAGAACATACCACTGCCAAATGAACATTCACGTATGTGATAATCGGCAGTCTTAGATTGACTCAGCATTGCTCCAAGTAATGTTTTGTTATTCATACTTGATGATAACTTACGTAAGAACCATAAACCAAATCGTGCCTTATAACTGCAGTCCGGGCCTACATTTTGTCCACAATCTAAAAGTATGGAAGAAGTAAACTTGTTTTGAAGTTTTGACAGGATGTGAAACCCAATATAGGCGCCGAGCGAAGCACCGATGTAACATACATCCTTACTCGAATCTCCACATTCCTTATCTAGTACATCTCGTACTGTTTCAACACACGAGTCTAATGTTAATGGCGTATCAACCAACGAGCCATGACCTGGCGAATCAATCAATATAGAACGATATCCTTTGCTTGCTAATTCTTTAGCATGTGGTTTGAATAATGCACGACTTGCTCCACCCCCATGTACCCATAGTAATGTAATATTGCAATTTGCGGCGGTATTAGTAGTTGTTTGGATAATATCATATGTTTTAGTGTAATCCAATACAGATACTTCTTGAAAGCATGCTTTGCAATAAGATAGGATGTCTGATTTCTTGAGTGGTGTTGATGATGATGTCGACGATGTAGTTTGATCGTATGGTATCAATGCTTGATCCCCTGCACACTTTGAACAGATTGAAGTTTGACATTTAGTACATAATGCAGCTTTTGTATTGGATGAGAATAGACTGAAGCAACCACCACTGTTATCTAGGTTTGTTTTGCAATCGATACATTGCAATGTCGTCGACAGTCGACATGATATTGATATATACCAAACCTATCAGACGTGCTCTCAACTTGTGTGTGCTACCAAGTAACTTTAGCCGTGCTAGAGACGATATCAGATAGCCTGCATTGATGGTTGGTTTAGGGAGTTGTTATTGTGTGATCTACATCAGGAGGCAAAAGAGGTTGCTTGCTTACTTCTTTATGTCAAAATGACTCTTCATCCATTCTATCTCATATCTCACACAAAAACTGCTTAGGCCAGTGTACGATTATTCACTGATCCAAGGAGTTTGGTGAAATGAGATAATCATAATATGAAAAGCGCATAGCACAGGAGACAGACACAACATAAGCCCACCATTCACTTAGGCTGGTTAAAGACTAGTCTATTGAAGTTTGGTGTAGTGAAATCTAGAGCACATAATAAGTTTTGGAATACTTTGACTTCATAAAGACAAACATATCAATATCATGGGTGTTACTGTTACTAGTACTACATTTGCTTTCCTTGGTTCATGTCCTGATTCATTTGTGTTATCATCTCCTTACGGGCCGGGGATGAAAGTACAAGCTGATGGTATTGTCTATGAATGCATAAGTGATTATGATTGCGGAGGTTTTGCATTCGAGCCAGGATCATCGTCGTATGGTGACTTATGGCGAGAGAAATGGACAATGGTTGGCTCTTGTGATAATGGTGCTACCATATCACCAACAACATCCACACCATCACATCAACCTTCATTATCTCCATCAACTTCTACTCCAAATTCTACACCGACGATAACAACACTCACCACAGAGACAAAGCAGCCACTTAGTACTAGTCAAACTGCCACTTCAGTCCAGTTCAGTTATGAAGAGTTTAACAGTACGAGCCAAGCTGTTAATGATGTCTATCAAGGCCCAGAATATGTGTTCACTCCATCAGTGTCCAGCTTAAAGCGTTTACCAAGGTGAGTGAATGCATGCATATGCATGTGATATGTAATGTATATCTCTCACAACATCCATATACTCTTCTTATATTATAGATTTGGGCACGGTAACGACATAACTGTACTATTCTCTTCATATCAAGACGATCAAACAGATTATGCCGCTGGATTGATAGCGTTGTTCCTATTTCTATTCATCATATTTCTTTTCTGGTCAATTGTGATTGTAGTGTTCAAAGCTTCGGGAAGGGGTAACGTCGGTTTCTTAAGTGGATATCACTTTGTAATACCTGATCCTGTTGATGATAATGATGAAAAGAAACTACACAAGAGACCTCGACGAGTAAGAGTAGTGTTTCTCATTGCAACAGTCATACTCATGGTGTTCACCTTTCTATTAGTACAATTCGGCTTCAAAGAAGCTAAGAATGCATCGATTGCCATGGGTGAAAGCTTCAAAACAACAGAGAATATCATATCAAATGCAGAAGACATCAGTATCAAATTGGAGAAAGTTGGAGACAATTCAATTGCAATACGAGATGAAGCCGTGCAAAAACTTGATAATATCTGCCCCGCTGATCCGAGCATCGAAGAAACAGTTGGCTTAGATATCATGACTATTGCTCAACAAGCAAAGGATGACTTGACCATGCTTGCCGACTTCATTAAGGATGGCCTAGAGGTGTTGAATGGAGGCTTGAATAGCGCCAGAAGAGCGCTTGTCAGTGCTAACACTTTTAATGATACAATCATCCAATTTTGGAATTGGCAAATGAAGTTGCTTGCAAGTGCTCTCTTCATCTTGTCTTTCTTCTTGATTGTGGGTGTCTTATTAGTCATGCTGAATATCAATATCAAAGTGTACCAAAAGGCATTGACATTCTTTGTCATGCCATTGTTTGTAATCACAATCATTGTATCCTGTATCGTCTGTTGTGTCATCTTGCCGATAAGTGCATCATCTGCAGATGCTTGCTCAGGAGGCGGAGAAATATTGGGCGGTCCAGATGATACCATTCTCACAATGTGGCGCAATATTCGCGGAGCTGAAATAGCACGGTATCACAGTTCGTCTCGTATTACACACAAAGATGTAACCCCGATTCATATCCTTTTGGTTTCCTTAGTACATATCTGGACGATCTTAACAATGCAGTGGAGTCAACAGGAAATGCTGCCGAGGTAATGCGTGATAATCAGGCTTTACTTTCTGAACGATGTGGAAGAGAATTTACAAGTGTACCAGAGATAGTTGATGATATGGATTCTAACCTCAAGTTCTTACAACAGCAGGTTGATGCATCTCTCAACTTGATCAAGTGTGAAAGCATTAACAAATTGTATGTTGACATTCTTCATCAAGCAGGATGTACTGATTCAGTGGATGCGTTTGTTTGGATATTTGCTTCTACTTTGGTCATATCAGTATGTGGTCTAATCATGATTATGCTAAGAGCATCATACTATCCAGTAGAATATTTGGAGATATCAAGTGATGATGAAGAATTGGGTAGTATCAAGCAGGAATCAACCAAGAGTTTGGAAGACTTGGAGAGTACTATGTCTCCTGATAGCAGTAATCCAATTTCCCAAGCAATACCTCTCGAGTCAATCGATAAGAATCCCCGAACCGACAAGACTTTGAGTAGTATCAAATCAATTAGGAGACTTTCATCTCGTAGAAGAGTTAGTGATGCATCTGAGACTGAGCAGCTACCGCAGGAGGCTAAAGATTGGGTAGAGTGCTAGAAATATGATGTAGTCAATTTGAATCGAGTAGTAAATGTTTGATGTAAGAGGGTGTTGTATCATCAGTATAGGTTTTCACACATATACATACTAAATCAATATTGCCAATCTCCTCTGAAACATATTATTCAATACTTTTTCATAAACTAATTAATATACCCATATCTTTTACCGATATCTAATCACCATCCACTCACATGAACATTTCGAGCAATACTAATATTATGTAACTAATTATGCTCACATACCATCATATAACCAATATCCTTGCAAATACTACTGTTATAACAATCCAAAGGAATATTGATATTTGATGTATATCTTATATTCCCTTACATTCATTCGATAGACATGCTTTTGAGAGTTGAGATATGGAGTCAAATTGTTGCAACAAAATATCGATAATGATTTTGGTTAATTTCTAGATACTATATTCAAAGAATACGGACGGTATATACTAACCCCTTCAACTCAACATGCCGACCGACTGCCTTGCTCTCTCCTCTCCCGACTCACCCCTATCCAGGGGGTACCAACCATCTTTTTGTGGTGTAGTACCCCCGCCACCCCGACCAATTAGTGAGAACATTTTATGAGAAGAAAAGGGCTACTCTATCAATGAGTATTAGATACCAGTTTGAAACAAATGAGCCCCTTTGCTGAGTAAATGGGCTCTTCCTACTCTTCTTATTATTTTGCAGCATGGGATTGCTATCTGCCTAGTAGCACACGATTAGCGGGCCTACAATATCATTAAAAGGAGCCCTTTATTGATATTCTTCTGCTATAGGTTTATATTAGAGGCAGAGCAGCTCTCAAGTTGCGACTCAACTATTCCATTGCAGTAAAAACCTAACATAAAACCTATCACAACACACAAAATAAAATGTTGAACAAACTACGGAGGAAGTCATCCCGTATAATAAGTAATAACCCAGCCCTTGACGATGATGATGAACCAATGCACGGTAAAGGTTCGTCAACAAGTCTGTCAAAGGGCAGCAGCTCTAGTAGAGGATTTGATAGACAATCAAATCCCTACTCAACAACTTCCTCAAATTCTGGTCGTAGTTCATCATCATCTAGTCGAAAATCCACTAATACTAGATCCAGTAATAATACCAACAATAGACAACGATCATCATCATTAGGTAAACAACTATCCTCCCATGCACGTACAGCCCCACCCTCCAAAAACTTACGCTCTTCTAAAGGAAGTTCAATATCATGGGGTGGTCGTACAACCGAAACTGAAACCGATATAACGCAAGATAATACTACCTGGAATAATAAAACACCGGATTGTAGTGACCCTAGCTTGGTTAGTGATGATGATGACTTGCCTAACAATAATCATCAATATAATACTACCAAAGGGGGGAAGCAACGTGAGTTAGAAGCAAGTGGATTATACTCACGTCGGTCAACAGATGGCACATCTAAAAACAGCAGTAATGAAGATTACACCACCAACACAACCAATAGTTCGGGATCAGGATATCAAACAAATGATGAAAGTACATCTATTGGGCTAAATAGTTCTGGTACTACTCAACAGTCTGGCTTGACTTCGTCCAGAGGTGAAGGCAGTCGTAGTGTAGGACCACTAACCGACAACGAATCGGGAAGTGTTGACGATGGTGATGATTCCTATTCCGAAGAGAGTGGTATAATATTTTCATCAGATGTATCCAAATACACATCAAATATGCAACGGGGTATGGATGATTCAAAAGCGTCATATCCAAGTATGGGTGATAATATTAAATCATTACGTGGTGGTGGTAAGAATCATAAGAATCAGCAGCTACAACAGAATCAAAATGTACGTCCACCACCACGAAGTATGAACAGCTCGTCAGCAAGTGTGGGAGAACATTCACGAAGTAGGAGTAGTAGTGCTGCTACAAGTGATAAACAACGTCGGAGTAATAGTAATCCATCAACGGGAAGTCGACAGCGTAGTCGAAGCGGTGGTCCTGCTTCTCAGAGTAGAATGTCAAAATCGGTATCAGGCAATACAATCAATACACAAAACAGCAATAGTAACAATGGTGAGGAAAGTATGAAGTTAAAACCACCATCAATGAAAGGAATGCCATACTCACAACGGAGTGGTATTAGCAAGAAGTTAGCCAAGAACAAACCCAAGAAGTCATCTACTAATAATGCTGAATATGATACAAGTTCGGCAAGTTCACCAATGTATCATTCCAATGCAGCCACCACTTCTGATAATAATGGATTTAATACATCTAATCAAAGTATAACTGATAGTCAAAGGAGTGGATATGAAAGTGAACAATCTGAAACAGAAGTGGCTGCAATGCAACAGTTGGCCTACCTAGTTGTATCACTCCGATCGGAACTAAAGGAAGTGAATGATTCGAAAGATAATTTACAATCGAAATTAGATACAATTGAAGCATCAAACGGAGGAAGTATTAATGTTGATACCAAAGTACAACAATTACAACAAGATAAAGTTGATTTACAAGCTGATATAGATGCCTTCATTGCTGAACAAGATGATTTAAAATCCGAGATAAATGAATTAACATTAGAAAAATCTAGTTTGAATGATATGATATCAAGATTAAAGAATCCTAATAGTTTATCACATTCACAATCAGTGGGTAGTTTTGGCAATAACTCTTCGAATAGAAGTTTAGGGAGTAAAGGAAAGAAGAGTTATGAAGAATTACAAGAACGTATAACAGATATAACTGATGAGAATCACAAGTTGGAAAAGGAGATACAATTGTTAGTTAATGAGAAGAGTCAATTAGTATCAACTAGGAATGATCGTGCTGATGAAATTGGTATGTTGGAAAAACAACTTGAAGATGTGAAAGATCTACATGATAAAGAAATGAAGGAGAAGGAAATGAATATCAAAAGTATGGAAGAGAAGATTCAAGAGTTGGAATCTTCATTTGATATAGTTGAGAAGGAAAGTAAGGAGAGTAAAATGACTATAGCCGTATTAGAAGATGAATTGTCAGCCAAGAATGATGAATTGTCCAAGGTACAGGAGGATCATACCAAGGTAATGGATGGTGAGGGTAAAAAGATGACATTATTAAGGTCTAGATTAACACAGATTGAGAAACAAAAGGGTGAATTGCAAGATGTCAATACAAGTCTTGAGAAGAAGTTGGATGATATCAAGAATGAGCAATCATCATCTAATATTACTGCCAAGCAGGCCGACGAGACGGTCGAACTTCAAAAGAAGATTACATCTCTTGAAGAAGAGAAGACTACCCTCGAGAAGGAGCTAGAAGACAAGGACACCGAGCTTACAGCATTAGAGGGTAAACTCAAGGATCAACAAGAAGCATCAACCCTATCATCCGAGGAGAAGGGTCAAGTGAAGTACCTCAAGGAACGGATAACAAATCTTGCTACCGAGAATGATGGTTTGAAGACTGAACTGTCAACGTTGCAGTCACAATTGACTGCCTTGGAGAAGGACACTACAAGTACTAGAAAGACCGATGAAAACCTCAAGGTCAAGCAAGAAGAGTATGAAGAGTTGGTAGCCGCCAAGGCTAAGCTTGAATCGCAACATCAAGAATCATTAGATACCATTACCAATCTTCAAAAGATGGTAACATCTCTCGAGGGTACCAACACCGAACTTGAAGAGGAAATGAATGAGGCCACTGAAGCTATATCAATGCTAGAGGATGAACTCGATCGTAAGGATGCCTCTGCCAAACTTGACTTAACAAAGCTAACTCTACTCCAGCAGGAGATTAGTACCGCAAATAACGAAAAGACGGCATTAGTTGAACGTAATGCCAAGTTATCAACTACCAATGATGACTTACAGACACAGATTAAGGTACTCAATATCGAAAAGAAGCTAGCATATGAGGAGGCTGAGACGTTGAAACTTCAGAAGAATATTGCCGATGAAGATCAAGAGGAGGCATTATTAAGTAGACAGGAGCAGAAGCAGGAGGTTGATTTGTTAGAAGATAAGATGGAGGCAATGAGAGAGAAGAATAGTGAACAATTGGTAGAGTTGGAACAACAAGTTTATCAGTTGGAAGAGAGTAAGTCCAAGCTTGAGGTAGAATTGGAGGAAAGTTCGGATGCAATCACTGTACTACGTGAGGCATTAACTGAAATGGAAGAAGATAAGCAAGAGAAGGATGAACAAATTAAGAACCTCAAGACTAAATTTGATGATAAGGAAGTAACACAGAAGGAACATCAAGTTAATGTGGATACCATTGCTACACTGCAAAAGATGATTACATCACTTGAAAGTTCAAAGGTAGACCTTGAGGAGGAGTTGAATACGAGTTCGGAAGAATTACATGATCTTAGGAATCGACTCAAGAATAAGAACACATTGAAGGAGGTTACTGATTTAGAAGAGAAGGTTGCCAAGTATACCGACGAGAATAAATCATTGACTAAGCGTATTAAAGAGTTGACGGAGGCTAATGATAAGATGAAGTGTGAGGTTAAGGATTTGGGTGAAAGTCTTGCCTCGGTCACTGCCTCAAGAGTGCAGAGTGAGGATGACAAAGTATCATCCGGGGATCTAGACCTTGCATCTTGCGACGCTCTCCTTTCAGAATTGAAGAATCAAATCAAGCAAATTGTATCCTCAAGGAACGAAGCTCTCCATGAAGTTGAGGTGCTTCGAGAAGAAGCTAGTGTCGTATCATCTCCATCCGAGGCCGGTAAGTTGCCTCCTTCTCCTGCAGTAGAGGTTAAACACGCCGCCAAGCAGCCTCCGCTTGATGATTCCGCCAAGACCGATGCCGAGCACGGAGATTGCGACAAGACTTACAAGACTCATGAAAAGTCAGTTGGTACAGCTCCTTCCAAGGCGAGCTCTCGGGGAAGTAGTCTATTGGAGGCAGCCAAGAAGTTGTGTGACAACTTGGACAAGAAGAAATCACAAGAATCAAACAAGTCTAGAAACAACAGTCCTATTCAAGCTGCTGCTACCTCAAAGCCTGAGAAGCCCAAGGTTGACAAGTCAAAGGTCAAAGCTGTGGCATCTCGAGACGAAGTACAAGACATTAAAAATGTCGTCGATCAAGATGATGACGTCTCCAGCGCAAAGGAGATTAAGGAAGTTGATAAGACTCCTGCTGATGTCAAACCATCACCGCCACTCACACCCGAAGAGGAAAAGCAACGAGGCAATAAATCAAAGCTCGATATTGATCAACTAACATCGATATACTTTGAGAAATGTGGCATGTCCGTATCAAGATTCAGTGACCTCTCATCCGACTCGTCTTCCTTCCGTCGTCGAGCTGTCAAGCCTCCTAGCGACACTATCACGAAGAAGGTGAAGATTTGCCGCAATGGTGTTTTTATGGGAACTTATGAGGGAGATCTTAATCCGGAAGGTCAACGCCATGGCTTTGGTGTATTGCTATGTGACAATGGCAACTCGTATGAAGGCGAATGGAAGAAGGACAAGCGTGATGGTCTTGGAATAGCAAGGTATAGTTCTGGAGATGTATACGATGGTCAGTGGCAACGCGGTAAACGTCAAGGTCATGGTGTCATGTACATAGAGGCGGGTGACACATATATAGGAAGTTGGAATAACGGCTTGAAGCACGGTGCAGGTACTTATCACTGGGCAGACGGGGAGGTTGATGTTAGTTGGTATCAAGAAGATAGAAGAGTTGGAGAAGGTGTTCGATGGAATGCAAGTAGAGCAAAAGCATTCCAGTTGATACGGGGTACAAAGAAGGAGGAGTTGAGTTTAGATGAGGCATATCTGAGAGCTGAAAAGCTTGGGTTGAACTTGGAGAAGTTTGATTCTCAACCGGGGAGCTAAGGGTATATACAGTTAGATAATCATCTGTAGAGTTTAATGTATGAATGTAAGTAATGAACGTTTAGGAAAGAAATTGAATGTAATAGTACATGATACCAAAGGAATCTTATATTCAAATGTATTTGATAGAAGACTTCAGTGTTTTACAAGATTAAAGCACCTTTCCTCTATCTATCTCATTTATTGTTTCATATTGCTCCCAATCCAACTCCCTTGCTAACACGTAATAAATTTTTCAACTTCAAACTTACTTCCTTGTCAAGATCTCAGGAACTCCAGCACCATCCCTAACAACTAAGATATCCTCATCAACATATGTAACATACAAATCACGAGAGTATTGCAATGCATCAGGTAAATCGATTGTCTGTCCAAGTACTGATGCTGATTCATATGTTTCAGTGAATCTCAAACCGGAGTCCTCTTGAAGTCTTGCCTTTACTTCAATTGTGTCGTCTGTACCACCGAACAATTTTACATCTATCTTAGCCTCAATGCGTGGTTGTGAACGAGATATCGCTGTGATACATAGTATAATTTGAGAGATACATAAGTCAGATATGAGAGGACAATACACAAATTATATACAACAAACATGTGCACTTACAAATTTCAAGATCTCCCAACTCAACCAAAGCAGCAGGTAACTTCTGTGCCAAACTTAATGCAAATAATCCAGGTGAATATCCACCGCTGTATAAGAATAATGCCAAATCTCTTGTAGGGCTTGGAATCTTACTCTCAGAATATCCCCCGGCATATCTTAAATTCCAAACACCATTCAATAATGGACTGTATACTGGATCTTCGGTAGGGTTTAATGCTTCTAATTTTAATACTGATTCATTAATTGATGCACGATCTTCGGCGGTAATTTCTCCCGAGGATGATAACGTTGAGGGTAAGTAATCCATAATCGATGTTACTACAGTTTCAGAAGGTGTAGATGGTTTATTCTCAACATCAATTGTACCATCACTACTAGCATCACCATCTTCAGTCTTTTCTACTGTAAAGTGTGTATCCTCAGAAGAGTCAGAGGGATACGAATCATCATAATCTGCCATGAAGATAGTTGTTGTTGAGGAAGTACTAATAATTGGTGCACGAGTGTTCATATGTGGTTGAACATTGAATGCAGAGACACTGGCGGCCGTGAGGGCGCATACTGCTATTAATTGGTTCTTAGTAAAGATCATGGTTGTATTATTATTCTATTTATTGAGCAGATGTTTGAATGTTTGACTCAGCGGTAGGTTCTTAGTGTTTATGTAACTTTACGTCTCGACCTTAATGTGTATAACATGGGCAAATTATGTAAGTTGTTGTATTGTGGTTATTGACTGGTCGGCCTACATCCAATACAAAGAACAAAGCGGCGATTAATAATATGCTTGTTGCATCTAGAAACCTCTTAGGTAGAGCTGTAAGAACGGGCAATCTTGTACAATATCAAACACGATACTTTACATCCCCTACATCAACATTATACAAAGATGCACAACCAGATATAAAGCTGTATCAATATCATATATGCCCGTTCTGTAACATTACAAAAAGTTTATTATCTTTTACAAAATTAGACTATCAAACTGTTGAAGTGAATCCATTGACAAAAGCAGAACTAAAGCCATGGTCGGGCGAATATAAAAATGTACCTATTGCAATAATAGAATAATAATACAA